>Ga0214919_10004407_pt1 | contig 20613 bp, 17 predicted proteins | sample LL1503_MetaG_FD_177994 | JGI IMG/M metagenome (GOLD analysis project Ga0214919, IMG submission 177994) | Freshwater microbial communities from Lake Lanier, Atlanta, Georgia, United States - LL-1503 | ecosystem: Environmental > Aquatic > Freshwater > Lake | place: USA: Georgia | collected... | reverse complement strand
TTATAATTTGTATAAGACCATTGAGCAGTTGGATAAGCTGTCCTGTAATGAGACATAAGCATGTCTTTTACATTCAACTTTCTTATTGTGTTTGAAGTAAAAGAAACGCCGGGAGTGAACCTACGGATATTAACTTGTGCTAGCTTCTTTGCAGACACAGACTGATCATGGACTTTATCTAAGTACTTTTCTATACTCGGTAAAAACGTGCCACTAATAGCTGTATTGTTAGCATCTAAAATTGCCGCATTTCGAAAATTTTCTATGTCTTCATCATTTAAAAATGAATTTTGAAAATTTCCAAGAGGTCTAATCTCTTTCTCAATATGAGAAGATCTAGCAAAAATATTTAATGAGCCCGTTACACCTAAAGATCCAGAAGAATAATACCTCTTTGGATTTATAAGCGTGGTAAAAAACTCTATATCAGCAAGTGTAACGGGTAATATTGCCATCTGCTTTTCTCAAGTTATTATAATCCAATTTTGATGGCTTCTTGTAGACTTACATCTACAAAGACTCTTAGAAATCTAAACGAACTCTGAATGTCAAATCTCGTTCTGGGCTCTTTTCAACAGGACGGCTTAATTTAGCAACAGCCAATAAGTTTCCTGAAGAATCATATAATCCTACGGCTGTTACAAACGTAAAAGAATCTTGTTTATCCTCTTCTCCTGGGTCGATGACGATCAACCTTCCTCTTGTACTTGTCGAATTATCAACAAATGTTGGATTTGAAGAATAATTAAATTCATCGGCAGGAGCCTTGCAGAATATTAAAGATGAATTTATATTTGTTACGTTCTGGAATGTTACAGCTGTTAGAGACCCAGATTGAAAACGAGTCGAGCACAAATGATCTACGATGTTATCGATACTTCCAGATGTCATAAGATCTGGGATAAATTTTGCTAGCTTTGCTGTCGCGGTCTTATCTCCCCCAAGAACTTGAGTACCAAGTGTAGTCATTCCATCTATTGTACCTGACATAAATTGACTACCTGACGTTATCTTTACAAGATCAAGCACTGCAACGCCGGCATCATAGAACATAAGTCCAACTTTTCTAGATGTTGCAGCTGAATCAACAATAACGCCATATTGACCACCAACAGTAGAAAACTTTTGAGTCGCAGAACCTAAATCTGTGAATATAGAAGATCCAGAAAGGGATGTAACATTTAGGTTTGTAACTCCGTCTACATCGGCTGCGGGAGGCATATCAACATCAGTGCCTGTCTTAGAGACAAAAGAAGCCGATTGATAAAATCTCATTGCAAATGTTTCACGTTTGATTTGATCTCTTGAAAAAAGTCTCTTAAAAGCAATAAACATTGCGGAGTCAATCGTATCTCCATCTTCCAACGGAGATTTGAATAAAGAATCTCCATCACCCAAAAGTGTTTGCGCGAATTGACGATAGATGTCCATTTTTTCACGCATCATCAAAGAACTGCTTGGAAATAAAGCTTTTCCTGAGGCATCTGTTTCTGTTTTTGTTGTAGCTGCAACTCCAGTATCTAAAGCAATATCAGGAGCAAGACCTACAGTAATATCAAACACTGCATTTGACGTTTGAAGAGTAAAATCTTGATCATATACCGTTTGGAACAATGATGAAGTAACTCCGGGACCGACGCCGCCTGTTACAAAGTGTTGATATTTTCTACGAGATGTAGAACCGCTGATGTCCTCTTGAAGAACATCAATGAGCTGATTTAAGAAAGACCGCGCGGTCTTGATATCACCGGGAGCTAATTCATGAAATGTTGCCATTTTTTATTTCCTATTACGCTGTTCGTGTGATTATAACGGGTATATCTAAAACTGCACCAGAGCTTTTTCCAACAACCTTTATTGAAGTATTTATAATCGTCCTACTTGTTGAACCGCTTCCAGTACGACCATAAACATCAAACATCGAAGCTGGTATAGGTTTTACTCTTAAAGGTATATCAAGCGTAGGATTGCCAGTACCTCTGACAGTAGATAACGTATATAAGGCTATTTTATTAACATCGGGCGATCCTATAGATGAAACATTATCTATAGACAAGAAGCTATCTGGGATATAAATATCAAAATTTGTTTCTAATAGATCTGGGTCTATCGTGGTTTCTCCGCCTTGTGGCATTTGAGTTATAGTCACTTTTTGATAAGTTGAACTCGTACCAGTTGCAGAAGTTGATAAAGTTATCGAAGTAGACGGAGAAGTTAGCTCTACTCTTGGCATATACAAGATAGGACGAGGAAGGCTGATCATTCTATATTTGAGACCCAAATTTTGATTTGTAAAAGCCTCAAATACGGGGGTGTTCTTTTCTATCTTTTCACGACCAACTGTTCTTCCATATTTTGTGATAATTCCGTAATCTATTTCGTCATCTCCCAAAGAAAATTTTGAAATTCTAAACGTACCATCATTCTTTGCTAGAGCCTGACGACCATAGTCTGTTAACACAGCGTCTAATATAATGTTATTAGTTGAATTATCTAACCAGCCCATTCTAAATACCTCCGCCAGATTCTTCCAGCTATTAATTCTACAATAGATATCAAATTCCTAAAATTGATGGTCCGGCTATTTTACTAGACCGTATGGATCATTAATTGTTACTTTAAGAGAATCGCTTTTTTGATTTTGCAAATTTATGATTTGAATCTTATAAAAAGAATTCTGTTCCTTCGTTGCCAACATAGTCTCTACTTTTTCGTTATTATACTTTAACTTAAAATATTCAGGCATAAAATATATCTTCATTCTTGTTGATGCCATACCGTCAGTCTTAATAACGTCTTTAAAAAGATCAACATTCAAATTCATGTTTGGATATTGACGAGGGGCACCAGCATTGCTAATCAAATTTTTAATTATCTTATTTTTGAAAAAATCAAAAGTTACCTCAAATTGAGCTCCATAGTTTGAAATCATACCATGCGCATCGATCGAAGCGACTGTATAGATAAACTTTGATGATGAAAACACCTCAACATCTGCAATAAAATCTTCGTCAACATACATAAGTGAAGGACGGCTTTCATAATCTACTAGTGCTGCTTCTTCATGAGACATGTCGCTTCTATTACCATCGATAGATTCGCCAGTCACATATTTTTTTGTTGAATAATCAAAAGATTTTTGTCTGATTAATTCAAACGGCTCATTGATTGAGCTTCTTCTAAAAATTTGAAATTGTTTGATATCTCTTTGAGAGTTTACTGGCATTCCCCAAACGATTTTTAGCTTGTTTATTTTATAATCCCAAACAAAATTAATGTCAACCGGGGGAGGAGGAGGTACCATTTCTACACATTTGATTTTATTAGTCACTGGGTTACTACAGATGTAGTAAGTTAAATTTCTTACTTCATAATTTGTTTCATCGTAACCGGGGACGTCGATTTTTGCTACTGTTCTAATAGAATAGTAGTAATCGGTGTCATATTTTACTTCTAGATCAATGTAACTATTGATAGAGATATTTTCAATTACAAAAGTTGCGATTTTAACGAACCCTTCGCTAGACAGTTCGTACTTTTCTATGATATATCCAATTAAAGAAGTTCCAGAAAAAAAGTTCTCTATATTTTTTGATTTTTCTCCCACATAAACTGGTTTAACAATGGCATCATCATTTGTTGATGATGCTTGTAATCCTTTGATATAGAAATTATTAATAGTAGTTATATCATTTTGAGATAAAGAAGCAGAGACAAAAACATCAGGAAGTACTAAAGAACTCACCTTCGCTTGAAGAGGAGGAACATTAGAGACTAATTGATCAAATCCTGCAGCGTCTAATATCTGGTTCCCAGAATCATTAGAATAATTTGTCCCTAAATTATTAAGCGGTCTATCTGCAATTTTTTCAATATTTTCTACCGCTGTAGTAATTTGATTTCTTAATTTTTCTACGTCTGTTTCATCGCCTGTTTCAACATATTGGCTTAAAAGATCAGAAACATAGTTATCAATAGCGCTAGCTTGACTAATTCCGGGAACAAGATACTGGTCATTTATAAAATTATGAGCATTTTCTATATCTTCAAAATTTGAAAATTGATGAGATGTAAATCTAGAAGAAATAAAGCTATCCTCGGCGGCGACCTTTTCAAGATTGTTTTTAATTAAAAGATTTGGTGGAGCTGCCGATGGGTTATTCGTAGGAGGAATATCCCATGTCAATTTTACGTAACGAGGCGCCCTAAAAGAAAAATTAGTCGTATTTGTATTAACTTGTTCGATAGATCTTCTTTTAAAAATTTCAGGTATGCCTGCAATCGGATTAGTGCCTTCGTCATAAACATAATGGTTATAGACAAAATCTAAATTTATGTTTGAGACATTAGGAACATATATCGAAAATGCCGGCGTTGATGGTCTAGAAAATGTAGTCATGTATTAGATCCTGTTTCGTCGTAAGTTTCGATTGCTGCATAATATTTGTCAAAAGTTATTTCATCCGATGTCGCTCTTTTTATTTTATCAGCGTTGTATTTGCTAATAGCTTCTGATGATGTTAACATTTCATCAATTTGAAAATCATCTGGATCGAAAATTATATGAAATACTCTGTCAAACTTTCTTGGTGTTATTAATGATTTTTTTAGCTGATCTAGATCTATCAAGAATGTCTCTTCTGAAAAGAATTTTTCTACGCTGGGGTCAACATTAGACGATCCTAAAACTCCGGTTGAGCTGGGTGATTGATTCAACATTTCGTATTTATAATATCGGTTTTCATCGAATGGTGTTCCAGAAATATATCTCAAGTATTCTTCCATCAAGAAACTAATCGAATGATTGTTTATCAAAGCTGCTTTTTCTTTATCGCTTAAAGCATAATCATTAAATGAATCTAGCTGATTATTAATCAAAGAAAAGCTATCAGAAGGAGACATCTCTGATTTTGTTTTAGATTTCAAAATCGGAATATTCTTTAATTCAAAATTTTGATTTCCTGAAATAGAGAATCCGCTGTCTATAAAATGTTGCAAAACTCTAGTCTGAAATCTACCAAGATCGAAAAAATATTTCAATGGCAAATATACTAGCTCGGGCTTTAAAGCATTAACTTTATATAAATTGATCTTTACTAATTTGTTTTTTCTATCGGAAGAACCTTTCAGACTTGAAGCGCTTGTCCAAAGTCTTCTGCAAATTTTTTGCGGAATACCGACTGAAATTATTTTCTTATTAAAGCCGTCTCTTTCTCTAAATCCTGCGCTAGTTAAAAAACTCTTTAAAAAGAGATTCCAGGAAACTAAATGCACATCTTCTATTGGCAAAAAGTTTTCTACTTTTTGATTATCTTTGAGATTCAAAAAGTATGGAATAGATTGCTTTATTGGAGAAGAATAAGAATCTGATGATCTTTTTTGAATGTCAAATAGTTTGCTACGTATAAGAAGCAGCTGCTCTTCTGACATTAAAAGACGAGTCAAATTTGAATCTTGTATAATATCATTTGCTATCTTTAAAAAATTTCCATATTGAGCAAAATTTGTTAAGTCTGGCGCTAATCTATTACGAAGAGACTCAAGGTCCTTTTGTAAAGAGAATATGAATGCATAGAATCTATTAATTCTCTTCAAGAAATCTAGATTATAGTCGTTTAAAAGTTGTTCACATTCTACAATAGTTTTATCATATTGCAAAGTTACAACGTCTGTAGGCGTTCTAACCGATTGAATTGTGCTTGCACGATTATTAGGAATAACTGGATTTAAAGTCTTCTCAATACGAAAAACTGACTCGACTGGGGGTATGTCACCGGAATACGCACTAGATATCGATTTTATTTCTTCAAAATTCGCTGAATGAACCAACAAGCAGCATAATTCAAAAATTGCTGCAAGGTAGGTCGTTTTTTGAATTCCTGAATAAAAAGATTTTTTATCGATACTCTTATCTGCGTTATTACCGGAAAGGAAAAATTTCCCAGTAATGCTAGTAGATTCTTCTAATTTATTAAAATAGACATTTAATGAGTTTAAACAATTAGCAATATTTAAAAGAATCTGCATATTGCTATAAGCCCCCGGGGGGTTGTTCATTAAAACAAATTTTAGGCTTTCTTCACTAACTTGACCATAATCTGAAGATTTGCTACATTTTTCTTTTATTTTATTGACAAAAGTTTCTACAAGAGTTGATATGATCGTGTCAATGTTCTTTGTAGGGCGAGCTAGACAAGATTGATGCATAAACAATAACGACATCAATTCAGGATCTTTAACGGCTGCAGATATAATCAATCCGCTGACGTCTGTAGCTGCGGTAGTATTTGGCGATGCGCCAGATCTAGACCTCGGACCGCCTGAAGTTCTTATCAGCAGATCTGAACCGGCTAGAATTTTATTCTCTAAAAATCTTAACAAAGATATTGGATTACTCAAAGAAGCTTCAATTTCTGCAAAATTTACACTCTTAGAACTTGAACTAGAAGAATTTGTAGTAGAAGTACTAGAAGCTGATGGTAAAGCATCTAACCTTGGTGCAGGAGAGTAGCTTTCATTTCTTATACCGACATTTTTTTTAGTAAGAATATTTGAGCTGCCGGGAACACTGCTAAGAGCTTTTTGAGTGGGTGTTGTATAGGGAATAACATCTATTTTAAAAGCTAAATTGCTCTTCAACATTTCTAACATATTTGTTGTTGAAGTTAATTTTGCTAAATAAGAATTTATTCTTGAGACATCAAATCCATCAGCTGAAGAATTAACAGAACTTTCGATGTAATAATAAGTTCCAGGAGTTAAAACAGCATTGGGCCTTTTTGTTCCAATATTATCTTTAATATAATTGTCTTCAAAAGATAAAACTTCAGTAGCATCAGCTTCTATAGATTGAGAAAGACTAATTAAAGATTTTCCTCCGCCCAATGGAGAAGAAGATATATCAGTTATGTCTACTCCTGTTTGACCAAAAAGATAATCCCAAACTTTTAAATTACCGTTTCCTCCTATGCTGTCTGGCACGTAACCATATTCAGATAATATTGTCGTATTCATCTTTGTAGAAAATGCATATTCTTTACAAAGAATATAACTAAGCCTTGATATAGATTCGGCTATATTGTCTGTCGAAGAAAAATAAGATTTATTAAAAATTCCATTTTGAAGAAAAAGACTTTTAATCTTTTGATAAATTTCTGAATCTCCAGTTACTGGAGTTATTTTGTCAGGAATGTCTGTAAATACCGGTGTTGTTTCCTGTTTATCATTAAAGTTGAATTTTTTAACAACAGAAGAATTACTAGGAGCAATATTGTAAGGGCTTGAATACAAAGCGGTGGTTTGAACAGGGGGTATTATACCTGCTGATAATAGAGGTCCTGATGTTCCATTTTTAAATGATTCTTTTAGCTCAAGACATGATTGTATCCATACCTTTGTTGGAGTCCAATTGGCAATATTATTAACTGTGCTATCAAAAAGAAGATTTTCAATAGAAATAGGAGATACATCAATAGAATTTTTTCCGTCCAAAGAATTAGAATTATCTTTTGATAATTTCGCTAACTTTAAGTTTTGATCATCAAACGGAGATCTACAATCTAAGCTTCTTTTAACTTTTAAAAAGCTTGATATTAAATCATCTATATTTTTTCCAAAATCATTACAAAAGTTTTTTATTTGTAATTTTGTTTCATCTGAAGATGAAATCAACAAATCTGAATTTATTGCAGAAGAGATTGAGTAATTTGCAGATATTAATTTGCTATCCTGTTTTGCTTGAAAAAACTGTCCTACTTTATTTAAATTTCCTTGATCATCATAAACAGGTATAAAATCTGAAAAAGCAAGTATTTCTGGGCTATCACTAGTTATTCCTGTAGACACCTCGAAAGGTTCTACGGCTTGGTTAGTTGAATTATTATACGTGAAATTATCATTACCCTTAGAAACATCGTAAGTTATCGTAGATGGGTGTAGAAGCAAATGAGTTCTACTGGGTAATATTGATGATACATTCCCAGTTTTAAAAAATTTGTTTGATGACATGAATTTGCTCCAAAAACTTTTAAAATTATAATTCTTCAGGATTAATAATGATTGAATTTGATCTAGATGACGGCGCTAGAGAGTAATCATTCAGCACAGGTATTACGTAATAAATTATCGTTCCTGCATCATCTTTTTCAATGAAATCTATAACATCTTGAGATATAACAGCTCCTAAAAATTTTCTTTTCTTATTAGCTTCTTTTATCAAAATAAAATGATCATATTCCAGAATGTCTTTATTAACGTTCCAATTTATCTTAATCTTATTTGCGTCCACTCTTTCTGCGATCAAATCTTGAATAGCTAACTCTTCATTCTTACTAGTAGGATCTGCGTTGATAATGTATGTGGCAGTTATTCCAACCTCACCATCATCCAACGTCGATCTGCCAATTAAATTTCCATCATCATCACTAGCTAAAATAGTACCTGTCTCTAAAGATAATGGTTGTCGCCACTTATAGGGACGGTAAGAATAAGTTTTAGTTTTTCCTGAAGAACCTACATTAACAGTTTCTGTTTTTACATAATCTCTTAATACACTAAGAGGATTTCGCAAAAATGTTCTAATCTCATATTTGTAGCTTGTATTTTGTTCTATAGGGGATAAAGAAAATAATCTTTGAGTCTTTTCGCTATCTTCAAAATTAGCACTAAGATTTGCGAAATTGTTGTTGTCTAAATTTTCAAAAGTTTCTCTTTCTCCAGTCTTTAAATTGAGCCTAGTTACCTTGTTAAAAAGTAAATTTTGATAATTGTCAGATTCGCTTATAATAGAATCATATAAAGCAGCAAATGCTTGAGAACCTGCAAAATATTCTTTAAGTTTTTCTGATGTACTTGGAGAAAATGTAGAATTTATATTAAAATTTAATCTTGGTTTTCCTTTATACGTATCAGCAACAACATTTTGAATTGTTGTATTTATATTAGAAAATAATGAAGAACTTACATGTTTGTATGTTCTAGAAATTGATTCTTTTACAAGACCGTCAGATGTTTTGTATTTAATTTTATATTCATATATTTGACCATCTTTTACAGACTTGTCAGAAAAAGAAATTTTAGAATCCAGAATGTACGAAAAAGGTACAATGACAATAAAATCATTATATTCTCCACCAACTTTTTGTCTTCTTGATATCTGAACTTGATCTGCAAAACTTGGGGCATTAACAATACTTATTGTTACATAGTTAGAATCTGAAGATGGTTCAATTATTAAACCAGAAGAATCAATTTGTAATGGATTTCCTACGATCACATTCTTAAAATAAGGATTTGAAACAGTAGAAGAAGAATCTTTAAATAAGCAACGATATATTGAAATGCTGTTGTTGGGTACAGTGTCTATCATAAATGTTGCTGTACCTTGTAAAGAATTTGAATCAAATTTCTTTTGTTCACGAGATCGATAGCTAGTTACTCGTGCAGCATTATTCATCGTCTTTTGAAGTATTTCAAAAGAATCTGACTTGCTAACCTTACTTAGATGCAAAAATCTATCAGAAGAGTTCAGCGATGGTAAAGAATTTTCTATATAAAAAAGCTTTACGTGTTTAGCAACATTAATTTTTTTCTCTATTCTTTTTATAGGAATATAGTTGCCAAATTCGTATATTTCAAATTCTATATCAATGTTAGTTTGAGAAAGGTCTTTTGGCAATTCTAAAAAAGTTTTGATATAAACTCTATCGACTAATTTTACTTTTTTTACAGACTTATAATAGACCTCATCTTTTTGTAACGAGCTTAAAGCAGAACTCAAATAAAAATTTCTAAGATTTTTGATGATTAAATTTTTGTTTTCTTTTTTTTCAGTAACAATCTCTGATGGATCAATTAAAAATTTGCTTATGAGCCTTTGATTTAAGCTTTGAATGCTGTAACGATTAATATCTGAAGAAGGGTAAGAATTAGCCTCATGATTTTCTTCTATAGAATTAATCAAAGAATATAACGAAGGTATATTGGGAATGTCTTTACCGGCTTTTAAATCTGATAGAACGTTATTGTTTATATGAGACTGCAAGTCAACAGTTTTACTATCAATTATACTGTTTAATTTGAGTCTTGCAAGATTTATTTGTCTAACATTCTTTAAGAGAATATTTTGCAATTCTTGATAGCCAATATTATCAGATGCTGGAGTTTGCGCAGAACTAGCTACACTTTCTTGTTGATTTGTTCCTTCTGATATAATGACATTTGGGTTTATAGCATTAATGACAACTTTATTAAGAGACTTTTTAAAAATCTCACTTTGAGATATACTAAAAACGACTTGAAATTTATATCTTAGATCGTTTTCTTCCAACAACGTAGCAAAGTATGGAGTAACTTCAAACGAAGATTGAGACTCTATGGGAGAAGAATATAGCTGCATTATGCTTCCTCATCAGGACTAAAGACCAGAGTAAATAGATGTACAAAACAATCTGTACCGTTATCATCTACAATAACTTTACCTACAAAAAATACATGATGAGAAATTGCTTTTGGATTTGCAGAATTATCGCTTATTCTACCATATTCTATTACATCTAATTTTTTTGCTTCGTTGTTATTAATTTCAAAAAATTGAGCAACAATATCATTGTCTCTTGAAGTCGGGTCAAAAGCTATTACTTTTGAATAATCTTCATATTTATTTAGTTCTGACTTAAGATCAGAAAAAGTTAATTTCTGAACCGGTCCCCATGGCTGATAATCTCCAAGAAGCAAGTTTAAATTTTTGATTGTTTCAATATCTGCTTTGTCAATAAGAGAATTCGTCTTTTTTATAGGGGGAAGGTACCTAAAATTGTCTACATTTCTTAATTTTTCATCATTAAATAATGAATCAATTGTATTAGCTAACGTAGGACGAACCATCTGAAGATTTTCTGCGTTCTTTAAAATAGTAAATTCAACTTCATTAGAACTTAAAGCAAAATCTTGATCTTCAAAGATAGGGTCAACGGTACCAATTATTCTTAATTTTTGAAAATTATCTATAGAAGAAGCAAGTATCCCTTCCATCTGAGAAGCAAATATTGATCCAGATATAGCTTCTTCAGAAAATCTTCCAGTAACATTAGAAGAAGTGCTAAGCGTCTGTAATCGACTTTTTATCTTTCCATTAACAAAAGACATCCATTCTACGCTACCAGTAGATGGGCCCATAACTTTTATAGCATCAATACTGCTATGCTGACGGAATGGTACTAACTTTCCAGAATCATCAGATTCAAATGTTACTTGATCGTGAGGAACATTAAAAGATTCTAAATATATCTTTTTCGTTGGATCAACGTGTCCTTCTAATTCATCAGGTTGATATATTACAGAAGAATCTGAAAAAGTAGCGTACTTGACAGTAAAATTCCCTGTAGCCATCTGACGTCTTCCTTCATACGTCAATAAGGCATCGATGACTCTAGATTTATTGTCTAATATTCCACTCATGTTTCTACATATCAAATATATTGATTTATTAAATCACCACCGTTTTTTGTTACAATATCTTAGACGCTAACGTAGCCAACTCGCTTCTTTCACCTTTGATAAGATTTACATGACCAGCAATTCCATACTCTTTAAATCTTTCAACAGCATATGTCAAACCATTCGTAAATGTATCAACATGAACATTGTCTATTTGTTCAATATCGCCAGTAAGAACTAGCTTAGTACCATCACCAACACGAGTAATGATCGTCTTTAATTCGTGCATAGATAGATTTTGAGCCTCATCAATGATAATATAAGCATTTGGAATAGACCGGCCTCGGATAAATGTAATCGCCTCAATCTCTATGAGTCCTTTTTCCTGCATTAATGCCAAATAATATTCATCTCCAATTCTAGCTTTTGTTGGATCGGCCGGGGACCGCTTCTTATTTCCTTTTTTGTTATTCATTAAGAAATTCATGTTATCTCTAATCGGAGAAATCCACGGTTCCATCTTCTCTTCCAAAGTGCCTGGAAGAAATCCAATGTCTTTACCGACTGGTTGCACTGGTCGTGTTACTATTAGCTTGTCATACTTAGCATTGTCTGAATTTCCAATACCTTTAAGCTGTTCCATCGCTGCAGCTATAGCCAATAGAGTTTTTCCTGTTCCAGATGGTCCTGTCAAAGTTAATAACTTTACATTGTTGTCAAACAATAAATCTAAAGAAAAAGACTGCTCTTTATTCCTTGGTTTTAACCCGAACGCTTGCTCTATTTTAGAAATTGGAATTAACGGCTTATCAAACGAAATACATTTAGACAGTGCAGACTTGACAGTTCTTCCGTCGGATCCCGTGTTTTTAATAACAACGATCTGATTTGGATAAAGAGAGTGATCTTTTAGCTCTTCTTCTGTCAAAAGAAGTTCATTTTCTTTATAAAATCTATCGACTCTAGATTCAGATATCTCTACAACTGCAACTCCTCTATAAAAATGATCGGCATCAGGAGCCACTCTCATCTTTAGATAATCTTCGCATCTTACTCCAAGAGAGTCACACTTAATACGAACATTGATATCCTTTGTTACAAGGATGCAAGAATTATCTGTTTGAGTCTGTTTTAGTTGCAACATGAAAGAAATAATCATGTTATCAACTTTTGAAGAAGCTAATTCTGGAGGCAAGTTTGATAAACTAGCGGGATGAATAGAGACTATTCTTAATGTCGCTCCATTTTGTAATAGAACTCCGTTAACAAGACTACCTTTAAGTCTTAGTTCATCTAATGTTTTAGAAGTTTGACGAGCATTTCTACCAACTTCATCTAACCTGCTTTTATGATGATCCAGCTCTTCAAGAACAGCCATCGGTATAATAAGATCATTATCTTCAAATGAAAAGATAGAATTTGGATCACTGAGAAGGACGTTGGTATCGAGGACGTATGTTTTCTTCATGTAGCTCTTATCAAATATAATACATTTTAAACATTTGAACGCAAATTTTATAGTGTATGTTTCATTATAGCGTAGATATGAAAAAGAAAAAATTGAAAGTTATAACTGACAAAGCATGCTTTTCTCTACACGAGAACTATAAAGTTAATTGTGAAAGAAAATCTTGTAATAATTGGATTGACTACAATGATGGTAACAACTGCGTTGTAATTGCTTCAAAGGCAGGTCCTAAAACGCTTCAGGAAATCGGAAAGATTTATAACCTGACGCGAATGAGAATCTGCCAAATTGAAAAAAATATCTATGAAAAAATTAGGTTATTAATTCAAGAATAATTTACTTTGATTTTTGCTTATTCTTTTTCTTTGATTGAGAATCTTTTTCAACCAAAGTCGAATTATTTTCTTCAAGAGTCGATATCTTTTGTGCTGAAGGTGGGATTAAAAATCCTTCAGTTTTTTTCTCTACTTTTGCATCTAGTGTTATTTTAACGATCTGCGGATCGGTTGTCTCTGTTTTTAATTCAACTGTTTCAGTTTCAACTGTTGGTGTTTCGAATGTTGAAATTTCTTCTTTTTTAAGAGACTTTTTTTCTGCTTTTTCTAAAATTTTTGCAGTTGATTTAGCTGCAACTAAAAGTCCGTTTTTTCCTACAGACTTATAAGGAATGCTGGGGTTTAATCCTTGCAAACTTAAGTCTGCTAGTCTTGCTCTATTATGATGGGGCATGATTCAGTCCTTTGGCTTTTCACTTTTATCTAAGTCAATAGTTAACTTTACAAGCTCTTTAGATTTGGCTTGAAGCAGCCGCAAACCTTTACGAGCACGAACTCCGGCGGCGGCAGTGCCGTTAGCATTCTTTACAACATCATGCTCTAGAGCTTCAACCAAAGACTTTAACTCATTCCACTTATTTAAAACTGGGTTGCTATCCATTATTCATCTCCTAAGATGTAGTCAAAATATATTTCTTGAAAAACGAATAGTAAATAGGATCAGCAAACTAGAGTATTAAATTCTTTTGGAAAAAATTGATTATTCATTCTATAAAATCTTTCCCAATCAGAATCTAGAATGTAAGAAATGGCATGATCTTTCTCATTTCTAATAGATCTACCTAAAGCTTGAATGATAGATTTTGAAGTCATATATGGATACCAACGATTGTTGATTTCCATCCTTTTTTTGATGACTAAGTCTCCAAGATAAGGAAATGGTACCTTACAGATTACTTGAAATCTACTTAAATTATCATAGAGATCTACGCCTTCAGTCATAGAAGGACTGAGCAGCACTGTTGGCTCATTACTACTGATATGAAGTTTAAGAACAGAATCTCTGTTCAAAGAATCGTGTAGCATCAATCGAGGGGAGTCGATATTCTCCTTGATATATTTCGCAATCCTATAGTTTGTACAATGAATGATGCCTTTGTCTTTTTCGTGTTTTTCCAACAACATTCTTACTGTTTCTACCATGATAGGCAGCGTCTTGTCTATCGCGGCTTTTGACATACTTCCTGCTGGGATATAGTGGATTGGTCTATTTTCTACAGGAAATGGAGAAGGAATGCTAAGATATGCTACATCATTTGGATCTAATCCTAGCGAAGTGCAAAAGATGTCCTTGTCTACAATAGTAGCAGACATCATGAGTACCCTTCCGCCCAGCTTAAAAAATGTATCTTGACTATAAGGGGAAACATCAATAGGTTTAAATTCATATTTTTTGCCGGCCTTCTTGTTGTCAGGAAATGGATATACAACATTCATTGCCCAATTTTCTGGTTTGTAGACTTCTGTAAAACGATTAATCTTGCAAAGATGTTTGTCCAAAATTTCGTACTGTTTTGAATGGACCCCATATCCTTCAAGATCATTGCTAAGTTTCATTAATGATTTTTCAACAGAAGCTAAATGCTTTGAAAGTGCTTTCAAATATATGGTTCTAATCCACTCGTAAATTACTGGTTGTGTATCATTTCGAGGAGGTTTACATTTGATAATATCTCTTGCAAATTTTTCTGAAAATGTTACTTCAATGAACTTTCCTAATTCTGATTCTGTATTGTGGGCCTCGTCAACTATTAATAATGCTCGAGGTTCTAATTTGCCAGCATACATCGACTCTGCAAGAATATACGGAAAATTTGTAACAGAAATTGCAGAATCTATAAACTCTTGCTTTTCTAGTGAATAAGGACAAATAGCTTTGCAGTGTTTTTGAAACTCTGTGCCTGAAAGTTGCTTCGCTAGCTTTGCAAGAATCCTTTTTGATTCTGCACATGATTGATCTTCATAAAAAGAACATTGATAATTGTTAGAAGATTTAATAGATCTTACAAGACTCTTTCCTCCTTGAGGACCAAAATCCCTTAGATACTGCTCTTGTAAGATCTTTTGCGTAGTGATGACATAAGCTCCCGTCAAAAGTTCACCATCTTGATTTTTTAGCGGTGAACCATAAGCTTCCATGTATCTAGCTATGGTGACGCCTGTAGCGCTTTTGCCAACTCCTGTGCCAAGTTCAAGAATGACATACTTTTTCCCAGCTTCATAAGCATCAATAGCAAATTCAATTGCTGATTTCTGCTCCTTCCTAATTGATGGGAATGGAAAGTAATTGCTGTAATCATGCTTTGGCATACGACAAAAGTATCATAGCAACATCGAAGATTGCATAATTTACTTTTTGTCTCCGATTATCTTATCTACAATTCCCATTTGAACAGCTTGTTCAGGTGTTAAAAAGAAATCGTGACCTGCTTTCATCAGCTTATCAATATCTGTCTTTTTTAAGTTAGTTTCAGATTGAAGAGCAGAAACCATAAGATCCTGAAGTCTTTCGAACTCTTTCATTTCGTTCATAGCTTCAAAAACATTTCCTACAAGTCCACCAGAAATTGGATGGATCATAATACGAGCTGATCTTCCAATCATTCTTTTTCCTTTAACACCAGATGCTAATAAAAGAACGCCAGCGGACATAACCTTGCCTAAAGCGATCGTGTGTACTGGGCATGGTAAAAATTTGATGGTATCGTACAAAGAGAACATCTCATCGACAGATCCTCCATAAGTCGATATCACAAGATGAATTGGCTTATGATTCTGATTTGCAAGATGCAAAAGTTGAACGATTACATTTGATATCGAGTGTTCATTGACTTCTCCATGAAGAACTACTAGTCGATCATCAGCTCCATTAGATGCAGACATATAATACATCTCATCAGAGATGCCATTTGATTTTCTATTTTGTAGAACATTAATCGATCGACCCATCACACGCCTCCTTCATAAATTCCAGATATAGTTAAATCAGGACAATTTTCTTTCAAAAAGCTAGATATCAATTGAGCTTTTTCGATATTTTCTAATTCTAAACTTAGATAATACATGATTAAGCATCTTTGCCTTTCAGAAATTCCAAATTGAGATATCTCTTTTACTATCTGCCTAGACACAAAACTTTCTTCTGCTAACTTTTCTGCTTTGGTTTTTCCATACATTTCAGTCATTAGATAACTCCTGATGATCTGGCAAAAGACTCAACCTTACAAATAGCCTCTCCCAAAATTCTAATATACTTTCCATGAATTTCTTCGCCTTCAGCCTCGGTGGTCATGACTATAAAGTCGCCCCACATTTTATTTTCAACTGTATATTGCACAGCTTCCCATGTTGCAATATCAACGAAATTTGATTCAAGTATTCCTACGAAGTTTGGATGTAAGGAAGGTCGAATATCTTCTATCTTTATTAAAGAATTCATATTATCTTTTCCAGATAGAATTTCTGAAGTACAAATATCTGTAACTTTGTGAATTACTCCACAATTGTTGCATTGAGAATATTTGATAACAACAGATCCATCATCTTGTATTACTGAAAATACAATAAATTTATGAACAGGAGGGTTTTCCAACTTTTTAAATTGTGGTAAAACGCATCTACACTTAATAAGATGTTTTTGTCCTTGACTCATCTTTTTTTCTTAATTTTAGATTCTTTTTTCAAAGAATCGGGTTCAGAATTATCAATAGCAGAATAAGATAAATCAACTATTGCTTTTAAAGTTTTTTGAAAACTTAAAATTCCTTTTTGGAAACTTTGACTAATTGACATATCAACCAGCTTATACAAACTAGCTAATTGAGATTCTGTTAAGCTTGGTTTTATTGTCCCATTGATGTTAGAATTTGTCAAATTAGATTTAACCACATCTTTTGAATATTCTAACAAGTTCAATGTTTCTTTTGAAATCTTGTCTATTAAATTCATTATTATTCTAGAAGTAGTATACAACTTTATGATTAAGTAAACGTCATGTCACAATTGCACCAAGAGAAGAAAAGAAATCGTAAAATTTATTGGCGTAAAATTCTCCAGATTTGACGCTAGCTAATGGATAAAATTTGTCTTTCCATTTAGAGACCCCGTAAGTAGATGCACTCTTGATTGCTCTTAAACATCTATCGATTTCAAAAGATCTTGACTTTTTTGCACTATCATCTGCTAACTTAATTGAAACTCTGACAGTACCAAGATTCTGGATTCTTTTTGTTAAAAAGTCTTTAACAACTTCATTTTTAGAATCCATATGTTTGTGTTGCAAATTGCAAATATGCGTATCAATGGATTTAGACGTTGAAGAATTTTCTATTAAAACGCCGGAAGAAGTAATGTCTATCGCTTCATTTCTTGGAAATGAAAAAATATCAATCGAACTTATAAGCTGTCCCTTAAGACTTGACACTACATCTCCCCCAGACGATACTGCAATATCATTCAGCAAATTTGCTCCATCTAAGTCATATTTAGTTATGATAGGAATGACAGTTAACGTACCTCTATCATAATTCACTTTTAAAGTATGGACGACATCTTCTGATATTCCTCTAACGAATAAGACGATAATCTCTTTGCTTTTAGCGGCTTCTTCTAAGATATGATGAATCTCAGAAACATTTTCTATAAATCCATCAATACAAATCAGTCTAGGATTAAAAAGCTTTGAAAATTTAAAATCAAAAGCAGGAAATACATCTGGGAAAAAACTCCCTAGGCTCAATTCAAGTATATCTTTTTCACCATTTGCTGGTAGAGTAGATAGTACTATTTTTCCTTTAAGCCCAGCCAAATTTGAAGCTTCAATAGCCAATTTTTGGATGGGTTCTTTTGCAAAAGACGATAAAAGAACACCGACATTTTCTTTAGTTAAAGAAAGAGCACAATTATCATCGTACAAATTTAAAGTTTTTTTTAAGAGATCATTTAAAGTACTTAATAATATCTCTGGTGATCCAGGAGATACTGATTCTGACTTAAGCAAGTAAGAAAGCAACATTTCATATATTCTAGATTCACATTGATCTTTAAACGTCAGACTAGTTAGTTTTTGAAAGTCAGAATTTTTGCTAAAATAAGAATTAACTTTTTCAAAAACATTATTGAAAGAAGATCTAATCTTTACAGAATCATAGATGGGTTCTGTTTGCACATAAATGTTTTAATCATTTTTATCACAGTTGTACAAACATCAAGGTAGATTTTTTAAAGCGTTATAAAAAACTTTAAAAACAAGAGTCATAATGCCACCACCCAATGCAGCGCCAATCCATTTCGCTACAGAAAAAGTTACATGCTGAACTTTTTCTATGCTTTCTATGGAACCTTCCAACTTTTGAACTTTTAATCGTAACTCGTCTGTTTCTTTTTCTTGATTTTCCCCGTCGGAATCAAACTGATTTTTCCAAGTAGAAATTTCTACAACTTGTTTTTCTATTTTTGAAACAGATTCTATTTGAGAAGTTTTGTTAGTCGCAATTCTAGCAAATAAACCATCGTCCGGGTGGTATATCGCTTCATGAATTTTGTCTACTTTTTCTACGATTTGAATCTGACTTTTTTCTATTCCATCGATTTTGTACAAAAGTCTATCAAATCCGCCGTTTAATGCAGGACTATTGTCTAACTTTTGATGTATATTTTGCAGGAGCCGGGTAGAATCTTTAGGATCTTCGACCATGTCATCTGAAATAAAATTTTGTCGACGAATAGTTTTTTTGTTCATTGGACCCCAGATTAAATATTAATTTCTTTTAAGAATTAGAGAATTTTAATTACAATTAATTCTAAAATTAAAGAAAAATTATAATAAGAAAATTATGAATAATTTCAACTTAAAAGATGAAGTATTTAAAGATAATTTAAAATTAGATCCAAGCTCTCAGATAATTTTTGTAGCTGATTTATTTTTAGAAGATTATACTGGCGGAGCAGAGTTGACATCTGAAGCTCTTATTTCTGAATCTCCATTCAGAGTACAAAAAATAAAGTCACAAAATGTAACAATGGAGCTCTTGAGTCAAGGGATTGATAAATTTTGGATTTTTGGAAATTTTGCAGCTCTTAACCCTCAATTAATCCCCAGTATTATTGGCAATCTTAGATATTCTGTTTTAGAGTACGACTACAAGTATTGTAGATACCGTTCTCCAGAAAAGCATCAAACTTCTACAGGACAATTATGCGATTGTCATGAACAAATCAACGGAAAATTGATATCGGCATTCTATCATGGGGCAGAGGGGATGTGGTGGATGTCAGAAGATCAAAAATCTCATTACACCAGCTTATTCCCGTTTTTATCCGATAAATCCAATGTTGTTTTATCTAGCGTATTTGATAAAAAAACTCTAGGTACCATTAAAGCCCTTAGAGAAGGTATTCTAAAGTCAGGTGAGGAAAGAAAAAGATGGGTTGTGCTTGGCTCCGAGTCGTGGGTTAAAGGTTTTAATAACGCTAAAAAGTGGTGCACCGATAATGGCATGACCGCCGACATTCTTTGGAATGTACCTTATGAAACTACTTTAGCAAGGATGGCATCGGCAGAAGGGTTTGTTTACTTGCCGATGGGTAAGGACACATGCCCTAGAATGGTAATTGAAGCAAAACTTCTTGGTTGCAAACTTCATCTTAATGATAACGTCCAGCACAAAGATGAAGAATGGTTTGCAACAGACAACATCGAAAGCATCGAAGAATATCTTTATGCAGCTCCCAATTTATTTTGGAGTTCTATTAGCAATATGATGAATTATGTTCCGACGATAAGCGGATATACAACAACATACAACTGCATAAAGCAAAACTATCCTTTTATAGAATCGATTAAGTCCATGTTGGGATTTTGTAATGAAGTATGCATTGTTGATGGCGGATCGACAGATGGTACTCTTGAAATTCTTAATGATCTAATTACTAATGACTCAAGGATCAAAGTTAAAGTAGTTGAAAGAGATTGGTCTCATCCAAGATTTGCAGTCTACGATGGTCTACAAAAAGCAGAAGCAAGATCTCTTTGCACAGGAGATTTTTGTTGGCAAATGGATAGCGATGAAATTGTTCACGAAAATGATTATCAAAAGATAACAAATCTTCTCAAGAAATTTCCAAAAGGTGTCAATTTGTTAGCTTTGCCTGTTGTAGAGTACTGGGGATCGATTGATAAAGTTAGAGTTGACGTTAATCCGTGGAAATGGCGTTTAAGTCGAAACAACAAAAATATTACCCATGGGATTCCAAAACATCATAGAAAAGAAGATGAACAAGGAAGACTATATTCTGCTGGATCGGATGGATGCGATTATATCTTTACAGACAGTTTTGAATCCGTGCCGTTTATTTCATTTTATACGAAAGAAG
>Ga0214919_10004406_pt1 | contig 20621 bp, 16 predicted proteins | sample LL1503_MetaG_FD_177994 | JGI IMG/M metagenome (GOLD analysis project Ga0214919, IMG submission 177994) | Freshwater microbial communities from Lake Lanier, Atlanta, Georgia, United States - LL-1503 | ecosystem: Environmental > Aquatic > Freshwater > Lake | place: USA: Georgia | collected... | reverse complement strand
AGCAGCCCAGTCGCCCGGTGGCGCATTGAACAATACCTGTTGCAGGCCATGGTCGGCCAGCCAGGCTGCAATCTCGGCCGCCGGGTAGTCATAGGGAAACAGGTACTCCACCGCCCGAAAGCCATCCCGCGCCGCAGCGGCAAAACGCGCCATGAAGGGCAGCTCTTGGTACAGGAAGGACAGGTTGGCGGCAAAGTTTGGCATGGTCTGATTCTGCCAGCCCAAATTAACAAGCGGTCAGTCAGTAGATATGGTGTCTAACCCTGCCAACGCCACAGCAACCGCCGAGGCCAGGCGAGCATTGTTAAGCACCAGTTCGATGTTGGCCGCCAGGCTGTTGCCACCAGTGAGCGCGTTGACCCGCTCCAGCAAAAACGGCGTTGTCTGCTTGCCCGAGATGCCCTGCGCCTGGGCATCAGACAGCGCCTGTTCAATGGCGGCATCAATCACGGCACGAGGCATGGCATGTGCCGCCGGGATCGGGTTGGCAATCACCACCCCACCGCCGAGGCCCATAGCCCATTTAATCTGCAACAAGCGGGCGATCTCGCTGGCGTCATCCAGCCGGTAATCCACAGAAAAACCGCTGTCCTGGGTAAAAAAAGCGGGTAATTGCGCGGTCCGGTAACCTACCACGGGCACACCATGGGTTTCCAGGTACTCCAGGGTCAATCCCAAGTCCAGAATGGACTTAGCGCCCGCACACACCACCGCCACCGGGGTGCGCGCCAGTTCCTGCAGATCGGCAGAAATGTCAAAGGTTTGAGCTGCACCACGATGAACGCCGCCGATACCCCCAGTGGCAAATACACGGATACCAGCCGTCGACGCAATGATCATGGTGGCGGCCACCGTGGTCGCACCAGTTTGGTTGGTAGCCACGATAAAGGGCAGATCACGGCGGCTGACTTTTGCCACGGTAGGTCCGGCACGGCCCAGTGCCTCTATTTGCGCAACATTGAGACCGGCAGTCAAGCGGCCATCAATCACAGCGATGGTGGCCGGCAGGGCACCGCTGCTGCGGACCTCTGCTTCAACCCGCAATGCCGTGGCCACGTTTTGCGGATAAGGCATCCCATGAGAAATGATGGTGGACTCCAGGGCCACCACAGGCTGCCCCTGCTGAAGGGCTAGGCGAACTTCAGGGGCGATATCAAGGTACTTCATCAGTTGAGGTGTCATGGTTGATTGGGCTGCCGATCACCACCTGGCCAGCCTGCGTCGCCCAGATGGGCCCGTAATGCCGTCACCGAGAGATGAGGCGAGTTGGCATGCGGGCTAGCCAAGGTGATTTCCGCACAAGCCATGGCGCCCTGCACGGCTTGTGGCAGGGGTAGTCCTTCGGAGCAGCACAGGACCAGGCCCGCCAACAAGGCATCGCCCGCCCCGGACGTGTTAACGACAGCTACTTTGTGCGCCGGGCGGTGTCCAGTTTGTCCGTCGGCATCGCACCAGGCGACACCATCACCACCGAGGCTTACCACCACCTGCTTGACGCCCGCCCGGTGCAGCATCGACGCAGCAAGGCGGGCCTGGTCAGTGGTCTCGACTTGCATGCCGCTCAGCACAGACGCTTCGCGCTGGTTGACCTTGAGAAGTTGCAATCTGGACAACCAGGGCCGCACCTTTTCACATTTGACAACCGACACCGCATCCACAAAGATCGGGATGTTCGGGGACTGAAGCAGCCAGGCCAGGGTTGGTAGCGTCAGATTGCAGTCCAGCACCATGATCTGCGCTTGCTTTAATTCGCTGAGTTTTTCTTGCAGTACTTCCGGCGTTAGCTTGTTCAGCAAGCCCATGTCATTCACAGCAGCGAGCATGTCGCCGTCGGACCCATGCCATGCCAGGTAGCTTGCGCTGCTGGACCCGGGCCAGACGCTGACAGCTGACACGTTCACACCAGCTTGTTGCGTGGCAGCCAGCAGGGCTTGCCCAAACACATCGTCGCCGACCACGCTGAACAGTTGTGACGCCAGGCCAAGCCGCGCCAGGTTCTCAGCCACGTTGCGCCCCACCCCGCCGGGTGCACAAAGTATGCTGCCGGGGTTCGAGTCCGATGGGGCCAAACCCATCGAGGTGTGCACCAGAATGTCCATGTTTGCAGCACCCACCACGGCCACGCGCCGGGTCGCGGACGCAAGGGCTCCAGGATTCAAACCGGAAATGACAGGCATCTTTTTTGTCAGGTGAACGATCGATTAGCTGTGAGCGCCTCCGTAGGGCTCAACTGAGTATCGCATCTTGGTCGGGATGCGATACTGGACTGGGTGCGCTGATCAGCGCAGAGATCTCACCTTCAGCGGGCCAGCCCGCACACATGCATTCATCAATGGAGTACGGGCTGATGGAACCGGTGGCAGTCACATTGGACGACAAGTACACGCGCCTGAGCGGCCGGGTCTACTTGTCAGGTACACAGGCTTTGGTCCGCCTGCCACTCATGCAGCAAGCCCGTGACCGTGCCGCTGGTCTGAAGACGGGGGGCTTCATCTCCGGTTACCGGGGTTCCCCTCTGGGCGGCTACGACCGAGCCCTGTGGCGCGCACAGTCGCTGCTCCTAGAGAACAACATCCACTTCCAACCCGGGCTCAACGAGGATTTGGCAGCCACATCGGTCTGGGGCAGTCAGCAATCTCATCTGTTCCCGGGACCGACGGTCGATGGTGTGTTCAGCATCTGGTATGGCAAGGGCCCGGGCGTGGACCGCAGTGCCGACGTGCTCAAACACGGCAACTCAGCCGGCAGTTCGCGCCATGGGGGTGTACTCGTGGTCGCCGGCGATGACCATGGTGCGCAGTCCTCAACGCTGGCACATCAGAGCGAGCAGATTTTTTCGGCTGCAATGATCCCGGTACTCAACCCGGCGACAGTACAGGACTATCTGGATTACGGCCTGTACGGTTTTGCGTTGTCTCGGTTCAGCGGTTGCTGGGTCGGCTTCAAAGCCATCACAGAAACGGTTGAAAGTTCGGCGTCGGTTGATGTCGGGCTTGACCGACTGAACTTGGTGGAGCCGGATTTCGATGGCCCCGTCGATGGCCTCTCCATCCGCTGGCCAGACGCGCCGCTGGACCAGGAGCGCAGGCTGCATGGTCCCAAGATGCGGGCCGTGGCCGCATTCACCCGTGCCAATCCGATCGACCAAACCGTATTGACCTCAACTCAACCGCGTCTGGGCATCGTAGCGACTGGCAAAGCCTACCTTGACGTGCGCCAGGCACTGGAACGCTTGGGCATTGATCAGGATCGCGCCGAAGCATTGGGCGTCTGTTTGTACAAAGTGGGGATGACTTGGCCCCTGGAGGCGGATGGTGCCTTGAAGTTTGCGCGCGACCTGAAAGAAGTGTTGGTGGTGGAAGAAAAGCGCGCGCTGATCGAAGACCAGTTGGTCCGCATTCTTTACCATGCACAAACCGCACATCGCCCGCGCGTGGTGGGCAAAACGGACGAACGCGGTCGGCCACTGCTGCCGAGTGAAGGCGAGATAACGCCCATGATGGTCGCCCGGGTGATCGTCGCTCGGCTGGACGCCTTGGGTGATGCAGCAACCGGCTTGCGCCAGCATTTGGTGCAAGCCGAGGCGCAGGCGCAATCGGTTGGCAGCTGCGGGCTGACGACCCAACGCACGCCATTTTTCTGCTCGGGCTGCCCGCACAATACCTCCACCCAATTGCCCGAAGGAAGCCGTGGCCTGGCCGGCATTGGCTGTCATGGCATGGTCCAAATGCTGCCTAAGCGAAACACCATCACCATCACGCAGATGGGGGGTGAGGGGGCGACCTGGATCGGCTTGGCCCCGTTTACCTCGCAACGTCATGTCTTCCAGAATCTGGGCGACGGCACCTACCAGCACAGCGGTCTGCTGGCCATCAGGGCTGCCGCCGCAGCGGGGGTGAACATCACCTACAAAATTCTTTACAACGCAGCAGTCGCCATGACCGGCGGGCAGGCGATCGAAGGTGGCCCGAGCGTTGTTGACATTACCCGGCAGGTGAGGGCAGAGGGTGCAAAAAAAGTGGTTGTTGTGACCGACGACCCGGACAAATACCCCAGCGACGTCGGATTCGCACCAGATGTCGGCATCTACCACCGCAAGGACCTCGATCGGGTCCAGCGGGAGCTGCGTGAGATACCCGGACTGACGGTGCTGGTCTACGACCAGGGCTGCGCGGCCGAAAAGCGGCGCACGCGCAAACAGGTGTCAGACGCCATGTCCAAGCGTCACGTAGTGATCAACGCTGCGGTTTGCGAAGGCTGTGGCGATTGTTCACGGGCGTCCAATTGCATGTCTGTGGTGCCCGTGGAAACCGAATTCGGGCGCAAGCGGATGATCGACCAGTCGGGCTGCAACAAAGACTTTTCCTGTGTCGAAGGCTTTTGTCCTAGTTTCGTCACTCTAAGCGGCGCAACGCCTCGCCGTCTTGGGCGCGATGGCGCCACCAGCCATGACCCGGCTAAAGGGCTGCCCTTGCCAGTCCCTCTGGCACTGGAACGGCCTTACGGCATTCTGGTTACGGGCGTTGGCGGTACAGGCGTGCTGACCTTGGGCGCCCTGCTGGGCATGGCGGCGCATCTTGAAGGGCGAGGCTGCAGTGTGCTGGATTTCACCGGAATGGCACAGAAGAACGGCGCCGTAACCAGCCATATCCGCATAGCACGACAGCCCTCTGAGCTGAACGCCGTACGGCTGGCTCAAGGTGACGCTGACGTGGTGCTGGCTTGTGATGCCTTGGTCGCGGCCGGCGAAGCCGTCTTGTTGCGTTGCAATCCAGGCGTCACGCGCGTCGTTGTGAATCGTCACCTGCAGCCGACGGCCGCCTTCGTGGCTGACAATAACGTTGATCTGAAGTCTGAACAGATCGAGCAGGCGATCGAATCTGTGTGCGGTGCAGACAGGGTGGCGTACGTGCGGGCAACGGCACTTGCCACCGCGTTGGCAGGAGACGCCATTGCAGCCAACCTGCTGATGCTGGGCTTTGCGTTCCAGCGGGGTCTGCTGCCTGTTGGTCTGGCTTCGATCGAACGCGCTATAGAGCTGAATGCTGTTGCCGTGGAGGCCAACAAGAAGATATTCGCTTGGGGGCGTCTGGCAGCGCATGACCCGGCGCAGCTGGCCAGCCTAAGCGGCACGTCCGTGCCTGACCAAGTGCCTGCAGCCATGACCTTGGTGCAGTTGATGGCGCGCCACGAGCAAGAACTTGAAGCCTATCAGAACCGCGCTTACGCGGCCCGTTACCGCGCACTGCTTGATCGGGTGGCCGCCAGAGAACAAGCCATTGCACCTGGTAGTGATGCCCTGACCGGGGCAGTGGCGCGCAACCTGTTCAAGCTCATGGCCTACAAGGATGAGTATGAGGTGGCGCGCCTGTTTGCCAATGGCCGCTTTATGGACAAACTCAAGCGCGAGTTTGAAGGTGATATCCGCCTCGAATTTCACCTTGCCATTCCGCTCATCACCGACATGTTCGGCGCCAAAGGTAAACCCCTGAAACGAAGCTACGGCGGCTGGATGTTGCGCGCTTTCGGACTGTTGTCGTATGGCAAGTCGCTGCGTGGTACGCCCCTGGACCCCTTCGGCTACAGCGAGGAACGTCGCTTTGAGCGTGCGCTGCTGGCAGACTATGTGTCACAGGTTGAAGCGTTGTTGAACGGGTTGTCGCCCGATACCCTGAACCTTGCCGTCAAGCTGGCGATGGTCCCTGAGCGAATCCGTGGGTTTGGACACATCAAACGACAGGCTGCGCTGGAAGCAAAAACCATGTCAGACGAACTGCTGACCGCCTTTCGCGCCGCCGCCTAATGAGGGCGGTCGGTATCCATACGGCGCACGATGAGTGCGTCAAGGACTCGGACGCCCTGGCCACTCGGTAAGACCGTGACCGGGTTCAGATCGACGGCTTCCAGGTAAGGCTCATAGTCGTGCGCGATCTGCCCTAATTGGGTCACGAGGTCGACGAAAGCAGCTGTATCTGATCCCAGGCCGGTGCGATACCCCGACAACAGGCGATGGAGGGGCGTTTTACCAATCAGGTCAGTCGCAGCCGCTGCGTCAATGGGCAGCAGGTCAAGTGCATGCCCGCCGGTCAATTCAACAAAAACGCCCCCCGGTCCGACGGTCAGGGCCAAGCCGAAAGGCGGGTGCCTCGCCAAACCAACCAGGGCTTCCACGCCGCCGCTGACCATCTCTTGCACCAACACGCCATGAATTCTCGCCTGCGGTGCGAGACGTTGTGCATTGGCATGAATCAGGTCAAATGCTGCGCGCACTGCTGCCTCGTCGCGGATGCCAAGTTGCACGCCGCCGACTTCAGTCTTGTGCGGGATGTCCGGCGATTCGATCTTCATGACCACTGGCCAGCCCAAGGTCTGCGCCGCCCGCACTGCCGACTCACGGTCCGGGGCGAGTCGCTCACGGGTAGTAGCAATGCCATGGGCGCTCAGAAAATCTTTGGCCTCACGCTCCGTCAGCGCAGGACCTTCGGACAATCTGCGCACCCACACATCTTGCCGGCGTAGCTCAGTCAGCGGGTCGACGCGCCGGGGCGCGCTGTCGGCCATGGCGTGCCCGAGTGCGCCGAGGCCAGCTCGCCCGCCTTGCAGGATCGGAACCCCAGCTGCCAACAAGGTCTCCCGGATCACCGGATGCGGACCGTCCGCCAGCAAGCTCAGGAAGACCACGGGCTTGCTGCCTTTGGCATGGAACTGCCCGATTGCGCTCGCAATACCAGCGTACTCATGAGCGCCATCGGCATCGAGCCCCAGAGGCGTGTCCTGCACCGCCACCAGAGTTGACACCGAAGAGTCTGCAGCGAGCAGTTCCAATGCGTCGCGGTATCTGTCTGGATCACCAAAAACGATCCCTGTCATGTCCAGAGGGTTGTCGGCATGCGCGAACGGCGGCAGCAACTTATCGATCGCGGTTTTGGTGCTGGAAGAGAGCTCCGCGAAGGCCACGCCGGCACTGGCAGCCAGGTCAGCAAAGTGAGCCAAGCCACCGCCACTCACACCGATCGCGGCAATGCTGCGCCCGGCAACACGACGGCCTGGCGCAGACAGCAATGCCGCTGTTTCAACCAGTTCGTCGTAGTCGTTGACCTCAATCACACCATGTCTGCGCAGAAACGCCGAGGTGGCTTCATTGGAGCCGGCCAACGCGCCCGTATGGGCGGCGGTAGACCGGGCGCCGCGAACTGATCGGCCAGTCCGCAGGGCAACCACCTTGAGATTGGCTTGATGGGCTTGCGCCATGGCCCGGGCAAAGGCTGGCGGGTTGGAAATTTTCTCGAGGAGCAAGGCCACCACACGCACGGTGTCGGTGGTCGCAAAATAAGTCATGTAGTCTGCAATGTCTGTCACGGCCGCATTGCCGGCTGACACCACATGGCTGACACCCAGGCGGCCACAGTTCGCCAAGGCAATGGCCGTGGCACCAGAATGCGAAACAATAGCCACAGAGCCTCGGCGCATCCCCGGCACCAGACGAGAACTAAAAAGAGCCAGCCCCGTGGCTGGAACGTAAAGCCCCAGGCAGTTAGGACCACAGAGGGCCATATTGCCCACAACGGCGCTCGCAGCCAGCGCTTGCTGGAGTAGACCGCCAGCCGCGCCGGTCTCGGCAAAGCCGCTGGCCAGCACCACCGCGCCCGGTATGCCCAGCTCTGACGCCTCCCTCACAACCTCTACCGCCGTCGCTGCCGGAACGGCGATCACCACCGCGTCGGGGCGGTGAGGCAGGTCGGCCAATCGAGGTACGGCCGGCAAACCGAGAATGCTGCTGGCAGACGGGTGCACAGGCCACACGTGGCCAGAAAAATTGCAGGCCAAAAGGTTTCGTAGGACGAAACCGGAAGAGGCCTCAGGCCGCTCCGAGGCCCCGACAACGGCCACACTGCGTGCCTCAAGCAGGCTGCGCAAGTGCGTGTTGGGCAGAGTCATCCTGAATCTATGAGCGTGCGGCTCAGTCAAGTCCTGCGAACGGTGAGTCGCGGAAGTTCAGGTATTCCTTGAGGGACATGGTCGCCAGATTGCGCATCCAATCCCGGCCCTGCTTGGTTGAGTGCAAGGCCGCGATGGCCTCGATGTTGTATTGAAAGGAACTCAGGAGCCCGGCGACCATCTGCTGATTGTTGAGCGAGGCTTTGGTGTACTTCAAGGCTGGCACCGGCATGCGGGCCATTTTGCGGGCTAACTTGTCAGTCTCAAGCGCCAGTTGGTCGGCAGGCACCACCTTGTTGATCAATCGCATCTCGCGCGCCTGGGCGGCATCCACAAGATCACCGGTGAACATCAACCAGCGCGTGTCACGGCTGGACAGCAGCCAAGGCATCATCAAGGACGGAGGACCAGAGTTATGCCTTACTTCAGGCTCACCGAATTTGGCTGTGTCTGCGGCAATAGCGAGGTCGCAGCACATCATGAGTTCAAGGGCACCCGCCAGGGCGTAACCATGGACCGAGGCGATGACCGGGATAGGCGCGCGCCAGATATTGAGCAATGCCTCCACGTTTTCGCTCATGTCGGTGCGCCAGAAATCCACATCAACATCGAAGTCACCGCCCTGGAGGTCGTAGCCCGCCGAGAACGCCCGACCAGCACCACGAATGACCAGTGCATTGACGTCCGGGTCGGCCACAGCTGCGGCAAGTGCATGGTCAATCTCATGAATCACCGTCTTGTTCATCGCGTTAAGCTTCTCCGGACGGTTGAGCGTGATGGTGGCGAATTTGTCCTGCTGGTCCTTGTCGTAAAGGATCGTTTCGTAGGCCATGTTGGTTTTCTCCAGGGGTCAGCTTGGTGGGATTAGGCGGGGCGCAGAGCGCAGCGGCTGGGTGCCACTTAAGTTTAGCTGGTCATCTGAGCGCTCTCATTAGAATGATTTCCCACGACGGCCATTGCGAATGGCCGCGTCAAACCCGGAGTTCTGGCTTGCCGCACGATGACCTGCCCATCATTGACATGACGCCGTTCCATGGCGGCGGAAGTGGCGCGAATGACGTGGTCACGCGGGTTCAAGCTGCCTGCCTCAACACTGGGTTTTTTCTGGTCACTGGCCATGGCGTCTCAGTTGATGTCATCGACAGGCTTTACCGTGCGGCTCGCGGGTTTTTCGATCAACCTGAAGAGAGTAAGCATTCCCTGATTGGACAGCCAGCGCATATGGGTGGCTTGGGGTTTGCACCCCTGCTCAAGGAGGCGCTGGCCGCCACGCAGGGCCAGGCGACGCCAGGTGACATTAAGGAAAGCATCAACTACGGGCCGAGCTTACCTGGCAGCCTCTGGCCAGCCCAAAATGCGGAACTACAGGGTGCATGCGCGGCCTATTTTTCTGAAATGGAACAACTGGCGAAGCAACTGCGGCAAATTTTCTGCGCTGCGATCGGCCTGCCTACTGATTATTTCGAGCCTGGTTTTGTCAACCATCTGTCTGCCTTGCGAGTCATCAATTACCCGGCTCAAACCGTGGCGCCCTTGACCGGACAACTCAGGGCCGGCGCCCACACCGATTACGGCTTCATGACGATTTTGCGTTCGGAGGCATCGCCGGGTGGCTTGCAAGTCCGACGCCGGGACGGCACCTGGATTGATGCACCGGCCATCGACAACGCCTTCATCGTGAATATCGCCGATGCCTTCATGCGCTGGACCAATGACACCTGGGTTTCGACACCGCACAGGGTGATTAATCCACCGCAATCAATGCGTGGCTTGGCGCGGCGGCAGTCGATGGCATTTTTTGTCAATCCATCCAGCGACACACGCATTGAATGCCTGAAGGCCTTTTGTAAGGTCGGCATACAGCCCAAATACGAGCCGGTTACCTTCTCGGACTACATCGACTTGAAGACCAAGCAGGCCTTCTCGACATAGCCTGGATGAGCCACTAGAATGATTTTTCAGCCCTCAACCCAAGGAAGTACACCACCATGAACCTGGATAGACGTCAGCTACTCGCATCAATGGCCGCTGCAGCAGGCTCCTCGCTGTTGCCAAATAGCGCAATGGCGCAGGGCAAGACCCTCATCGTACCCACCTTGGGCGGTGTCTGGGAGCAGTTCTGGCGCAGCCAAATTGCGCCTGCGTTCACCAAGGCTTCGGGCGCAGCCGTTACCCTTGACGTTGGCAATGGGCGCGTGTTCGGGGCCAACCTGCGTGCCGCCGGCGTCAACAAACCACCTTACTCGATCGTGATGACCAATGAAGTCTTTGCGTCGGGTCTGCGCAAAGAGGGTTTCTTCGAGAAGCTTGATTTGACCAAAGTACCCAATTACAACGACCTCTATCCACTGGCCCGGTCCAGTGGCGGTTGGGGTGCCATCGGCGCCGTGTCACCCATCGGTATCGGATACCGCACTGACTTGGTCAAGACCAAACCCAAGGCCTGGAAAGACCTCTGGAATAACCCGGAGTTCAAGGGCAAGATCGGCCTCTACAACTACGCCAACAGCGCGGGCAAGATGACTCTGGCCTTGGCTTCAAAGATATTTGGCAAAGACCAGTACGATGTGGATGCTGGTTTTGCCGCGCTTCGTAAACTGGGCAAGGTGATTCAGGTCGACTTCAATTTGTCGACGGCCATGGCCAGTGGGGAGATCGTTGTTGCCCCGTTTGACTTTGGCGAGATTTCTCGCCTTCGCAAGCAGGGCTTGCCGGTGGACTGCGTGATACCTGAAGAAGGCATGTTCATGTTCGACCAGACTATCAACATCCTAGCGAATGGGCCAGAGAAAGAACTAGCCTACCGGTACGCTAACTTCTTGCTCTCCCCAGAAGTCCAGGCACTGCTCATGCGAGAGTTCTTCGTCTCTCCAACCAATCAAAAGGTCGTCGTTCCCGCAGACCTGCGGCAGGATGTGCCCGTGTCTGGTGCGGACATGGCCAAGATCCTGACCTGGGACTGGGACTTTGTGAACGCCAACCAAACCCGGCTGGGCGAAACCTGGGCCAAGACCTTCTCGTGACAAAGCGCGTTTTGGCTCGCCCAGCCTGTACCCGAGCTCTGCCTTCCGCATGACTGACGTCAGCCTGCGGTCTTTGACCAAGACATTTGGCGGCCCGCCAGCTGTCGACCAGGTGTCCCTTGACATTCGGGATGGCGAGTTCGTGTCCCTGCTCGGCCCATCGGGTTGTGGCAAGACCACCACGCTCAAATTGGTGGCCGGTTTCGAGATGGCCGACGCTGGCTCCATCGAGTTCGATGGCGAGGACGTCAGCCAGTTGCCCGCTGAAAAACGCGACATTGGCATGGTGTTCCAGAACTACGCCTTGTTCCCCCACCTGACGGTGGCACAGAACCTGGCGTTTGGCCTGGAGATGCGCAACACACCGCGGGCGGAGATCGCACGGCGTGTTTCCCAAGCCATGGACACGGTTCAATTGGTCGGTCTCGGAGAGAGGTACCCGCGCCAGTTGTCTGGTGGACAGCAGCAACGGGTCGCCTTGGCTCGCGCATTGGTCATTGAGCCGAGGATATTGCTGCTCGATGAGCCTCTGGCCAACCTGGACGCCAGACTTCGCGACGAGATGCGTGATTTCATTCGGGAACTTCAGCGTCGCGTTGGCATCACCACCATCTACGTGACGCACGACCAGGCTGAGGCGCTCACCATGTCCGACCGGGTTGTGGTGATGTTCGCTGGCAAGGTGGCGCAAGCCGGCGTGCCCAGAGACATCTATGAAAGGCCTGTGTCCAGGGCAGTGGCTGAGTTTGTCGGCAGGGTTAATTTGTTACCGGCAACGGTGCTCGAGACCAGCAACGACACCTGCCGCTTTCAAACATTTCTAGGTCAAGTTGTGGTGCATCAAGCCGCCTCAGCGGCGGTTGGGCAGTCTGTGGATGTGGCACTGCGACCGGAGTCCATCTCGCTTTTGGCGGCGACTGACTCGGTCGGCGTTGCCAAGGTTATCTCGGCGTCGTACGGTGGTGGGCTGATCGACTACCGTGTCGAGGTGGCGCCTGGCCAGACGCTGCACGTGCAGGCATTTCCGGCCACCCGCTTCGCCGTCGGTGACGCGGTTCGCATGGAGATCCGGCCCGAGAGTTATTGGCTGCTCGGAAAAACGGCGTGAATCCCGGCCGCCGTCGCGTCAGCGCGCCCATGCTGTTGTTGTTGCCAGCACTGGTGGTGCTGACCCTGTTCCTCTTGGTGCCCTACCTCAACATCTTCGTGATGAGTTTTCGCATGCCGGGCCAGGGTGTGCCCTATGCAGAGGGCTGGACATTCGGCAATTACGGCAAATTCTTTTCCGACTGGTTCTTCATCGGGCAACTGGTCAACACCCTATGGATTGGCGCCGTGACCACCCTGGCCTGCCTGCTGATCGGCTACCCGGTGGCGCTGCAACTGGCTCGTGGCTCAGAACGGCTGCGGGCACTCCGCTATGGCATCGTGCTGACACCATTGCTGGTGGGTATCGTGATCCGCAGCTACGGCTGGACGATTATTCTTGGCAACAATGGGATCATCAACCGCACACTGACCGGCTGGGGCCTGATCGACGGCCCGCTGCCGCTCATGTACAACGGGCTGGGGATCATCATTGCCCTGACCCATGTGCTGTTGCCCTTCATGATTTTGCCGGTCATGAGCGCCATCCAGGGGATCGACCCTGCGGTGGAGTTGGCAGCGCGGTCGCTAGGTGCTGGGCGTAGCACCGTGTTCAGACGTGTGACGCTACCCCTGTCATTGCCCGGAGTCCAGTCTGGCTGTATTTTGGTGTTCATTTTGTCGGTGAGCGCCTATGTCACACCCGCCCTGATTGGCGGATTGCGTGTCAAAACGGTGGCTGTCTCGGTGGTTGATGCCCTGATTGACAGCTTTCAATGGCCCTTTGGTTCGGCGCTGGCGCTCATTCTGTCTGTGGTGGGCGGTGTGTGCGTGCTGGCTTTTGCGCGCATGACGCGGATGCGATGGGCGGTTCGGCGATGAAGGCCCGTCGTGGTGATCTGGCATTCAGCTTGTACTGCTGGCTGGTCTATGCATTTTTGTTGGCGCCAATTTTCATCGTCGTGCTGGCCAGCTTCAATTCCGGGGCGTTCCTGACTTTCCCGCCCAAAGGTTTTTCATTCCGATGGTATGTCGTGTTCTTCGACAACGAGGTGTTTCGGCGGGCAATCGTCACGTCCCTGTGGGTGGCCGCGATCGCCACGGTCATATCGGGATGCATCGGCACGGCCGCCGCCATCTACCACGTCTGCTATGCGGGGCGTGCCAAGGAAGCGGTCCGCCTGACCATGCTCGCTCCGCTTTTACTGCCCGAAGTGCTGACCGCCATTGCCTTGCTCTTTTTCGTCTATTCGGTTGGCATTGGCACCCGGGGCATGGTGGGCTTGGTGGTGGGCCATGTACTGCTGACACTGCCCTTTGTCTTTATGAACGTGTCTGCCTCTCTGGAGAGTTTTGACCCCGATTGGGACTTGGCCGCGCGCAGCCTGGGCGCCGGTCGCGTCATGCGATTTCGCCGCATCATGCTGCCGATGATCAAGCCTGGCGTCATTGGCGGGTGCCTGTTTGCGTTCATCATCTCTTTTGACACCTTCACCATGTCCTTCCTGCTCAAGAGTGTGGGTACCTCCACCTTGCCAATTCAGTTGTTCGACTACCTCAAGACCAATTTCACGCCAGAGGCGGCCGCAGTTTCGTCTTTCAGTGTGGGGCTGACCATGCTGGTGGTGGTGTTCACCGAGAAGGTACTAGGACTGAAAATCCGCCGCTTCTAACGCACTCTGCTAAGCCTTCTTGTATCAACTGCCATGACCTTGACACCTGCCCGTCCCATCATCATCGACACCGATCCAGGCCAGGATGATGCGGTGGCCATTTTGTTGGCCTTGGCATCGCCCGAGTTGCAAGTGCTGGCCATCACCGCAGTCGCCGGCAATGTGCCGCTGGCGCTCACCACGCGCAACGCGAGGATCTTGCTCGAGTTGGCTGGCCGGCAGGATATTCCTGTTTATGCCGGCGCAATCCGCCCGCTGGTCCGCCCGCTGGTCACCGCGGAAAATGTCCACGGCAAGACAGGGCTGGACGGCCCTGACCTGCCCGAACCCACCATGCCACTGGCGCCGGGCGATGCGGTCGACTTCATCATCCGGACCCTGCGTGAGCGACCTGCCGGTAGCGTCACACTGTGTCCACTAGGACCGCTGACCAACATTGCGCTGGCATTGGTGCGCGCGCCGGACATTGGGCCGCGAATCGCTGAGATCGTGCTGATGGGAGGGGGCTGTTTCGAAGGCGGGAACATCACGCCGGTAGCCGAGTTCAATATTTTCGTTGACCCCCACGCGGCTGAGGTGGCGTTCAAAAGTGGTGTGCCCATCACCATGATGCCATTGGATGTGACCCACCAGGTCTTGACAACCAGAGCGCGAGTCGCCGCGATTCGTGCCCTGGGCAATCGCACTGGTGAAGTGGTGGCGCAAATGCTGGAATTCTTCGAGCGGTTCGACGTGGCGAAGTACCAGTCAGACGGTGGCCCCTTGCATGATCCTTGTGTGATCGCCTACTTGCTGCGGCCAGAAATATTTGAAGGCCGTCACATCAACGTGGAAATTGAAACGCGCAGTGAGCTCACTATGGGGATGACTGTGGCCGATTGGTGGGGCGTCACCGGTCGAACGGCAAATGCCCGCTTCATCCGCAAGGTGGACGCAGACGCGTTTTTTGCCCTCTTGTGTGAGCGGCTTGCCAACTTGCCCTGACCGATCGACGACTGTTGCGCTTGCAGCGCGCAGCCTCAGATTCCCAGGCCGCCCAAAGATTTGCCGCCATCGACGAACAGCGTCTGGCCGGTGATAAATTGGGTCGATGGCGCGGCCAGGAAGGCGATGGCATTGGCGATCACGTCCGGGCTGGCCGCCCGGCCACCGGGTTCGAGCTGCTCCCAGGCCGCGAACATCTCGGCAGGTGCGGAGCGGGTCATGGGCGTGTCGGTAAAGCCCGGCGCCACCGAGTTGACCGCAATATGGCGCTCACGCAGCTCCATGGCCATGGCACGGGTCAGGCCAATCACCGCCGACTTGGAGGCCACGTAATGGGCAAAACGCGTTCCACCAAGGGCGCCGCGTGATGAGATGGTGACGATGCGCCCGCCGGCTTGCATGCGCCGTGCCGCCTCCTGCGCCGGGATGAAGGTCCCCACCACATTGACATCGAGCATGGTGCGAAAGGCTTGTTCTGTCAGGTCCAGAAAACGGGCATCGTTGTAGATGCCGGCGGCGCAAACCAGTGCGTCAACCCGCGACTGAGCGTCGAAAGCCGCTACCACCGACGCGCGATCGCAGACATCGCACACGGCCGCCACAATGTCCAGACCCGTAGCCTGCAAGCCGGTGACTGCGGCGTTGAGCTGCTCGGCATGACGATCCATCGCCACCACACGAAAGCCATCCCGCGCCAGACGGCCCACGGTGGCCAGGCCGATGCCCTGCGCGGCACCGGTGACAAAAGCAGTGGGTTTACTCATGGCAGGTCAAAGATACGGCCACGGTTCAAGATGCCGTGTGGGTCGAGGGAGGTTTTCATCAGTTTCATCATTCCGATTTCAGCAGCAGAGCGGCAATAGTGCAGGTGCGCTTTTTTGGACAAGCCGACCCCATGTTCGCCCGAAATGGAACCGCCCACTGCGCCGACACTTCGGTGCACCAACTCGTCAACCGCTGCCTTGACGGCAGGGTCTCCAGTACCGCCCACTAACAGGTGCAGATTACCGTCGCCGAGATGTCCATAGGTCTGGGTTTGGGTCAAACCCATAGCTCGCAGCTCGACGTGAACATCGTGAGCCCAGGCCGCCATACGGGCCATCGGTAGGCTGACATCAAAACCGGCGCAGGGTGCGATGGCATTAGCGGCCTCCCCGGCCGCTTCGCGAATGGACCAAATCGCCTGCGCATCTGCCAGCGACTGCGCCAGGATGACCTCGCATCCCGCGTGCGTGTCCTGATAAGTTCCCAGCACATCAGCAAACAAGGCCTCGTCGGCTACTGTGTCCATGCCCATGGCTTCCACGAGCACCACGTGGCTGCCGGCCAGGCTCAGTCCTGGGCGACCCTTCTTCAGGAGCCCGGTGCTGATGTCGAAGAAATCGCGCCACATCACCTCAAAACTGCTCAGCCGAGGCCCTAGCCGCTTGCGGCACAGGGACAGCAGGGCTGTCACGGCTTCAAAGCCCTCCACGGCCACCAGGGCTGACTGCCGGCTAATCGGCAGCGGCTGCAAGGCAAGCAGGGCGCGAGTGATCACGCCTAGACTGCCCTCACTGCCAATGAAAACATGCTTGAGGTCATAGCCGGCGTTGTCTTTAAGCACTTTGCCCATGCGCGAGATCACCGTGCCATCGGCCAGCACCACCTCCAGCCCCAACACCGATTGACGCGTCATGCCATAGCGCAGCACCCGATTGCCGCCTGCATTGTTGGCAATGATGCCGCCGATCTGGCAGCTGCCCCGGCTGCCAATGTCCACCGGAAAGAGCAGCCCCTGGGCTTCTACCGCCTGCTGCAAGGCTTGCAGGCTAACGCCGGCCTGGACCGTGACTGTGCCTGACACCGTGTCGACTTCTTCGATGTCACGCAGTCGCTCCAACGACAACACCACCTCGCCAGCCTGCGGCACGCAGGCACCCGTCAGGCCGGTCATGCCGCCCTGCAGCACCACGGGCTGGCGCAAAGCGTGCAGCGCAGTCAGCAGACGCGACACCTCGTCAGTATTGCGGGGCCGCAGAACCGCCAGCGGCTGACCGCGGGCACGGCTCCAATCGGTACAGTAGCGCTCGTCGGCGTCCGCACCTGGAATAAAGCCAGACTGGTCGAGCAAGGGCTGACAAACCGCGCTCAAGCGGTCCAAGGTCACCGCATCACTTGTAGCCGAATGCATGGGGCAGGAACAAGATGATCTGTGGGAACCAGGTCAGGATCAGCAGCAGCACGGTCAGTGTCAGCACAAAGGGCCAGATCTCGCGGATGATCTCAATCAGCGGCACCCGGGTGAGCGAGGACATGACAAACAGCAGCAGCCCATACGGCGGTGTGATCAGGCCAATCATGAAGTTCAGTGTGACCACAATGCCGAAATAGGTCAAGTCTATGCCCAGCGCCCGCACGCTGGGCATGAGCAGCGGCACGAACACCAGCATCATCACCGAGCCGTCCAGAAAGCAGCCCAGGACCAGGAAGAACAGGTTCACCACCAGCATGAACTGCATCTGGCTGAGCTGCATGGCGGCAATGGCCGTCACCAGGCTCTCTGCCAGGCGCTCGTTGGCAATGGCGTAATTGAGAATATATGCGCTGGCCACCAGCAGCATCGTGGTGGCAGTCTGGCGCGACGATTCGGCAAACACCGCCCGAAGCGTGCTGACTTTGATCTTGCGGTACAGGACTGTTCCCAAGATCAGTGCCCATAGCGCCGCCACGGCAGCCGACTCAGTGGGCGAGAACACCCCCGACCAGATGCCGCCCAACAACACCACCGGCAAGGTGAGTGAGGGCGTGGCGCGGAACATGACACCCGGCAACTGTGACACCGGCACATGCTCAGCTGCCGGAATATTGCGCCGCTTGGCAATCAGCCAAATGGCGATCATCAGCGCCAGACCCATCAGCACGCCGGGTACGAGTCCGGCCAAAAACAGGGCGCCAATGGAAGCCCCGGAAATCAGCGCGTAAATCACCAGCGGGATGGATGGCGGGATAACGGGCGCGATGGTGGCGGCCGCAGCGGTGATGGCGCAAGCCAGGCCGGCGGGGTACTTGCCAATCTCGCGCATCATGCGCACCGCCACCAGGCCAGGCCCGGCCGCGTCGGTGATGGCGCTGCCACTCATGCTGGAAAAAATCATGCTGACCAACACGGTCACATGGCCCATGCCGCCACGGAACCGACCGACCAGGGCATTGGCCATTGCCCACAGCCGGTCGCTGATGGAGGCAGCGTTCATGATGTTGGCGGCAAGGATAAACATCGGGATGGCCACCAGCACGTACATGGCCGTCATCTGGCCCATCACCTGGCCCACCAGCAGACCGATGTCCTGCCGGGTCGTAAACAGGTAGACGGCGCCACCGCCAAACATCACCAAGGCCAAGGGCAGCCGTATCAGGGCGCCAAAAATCACCGCGCCCAGCAGGGCGTACAGACCCGGCGTCATGGTGACTCCCTCTGCTCATCACCGGTCCAGCGCGCCAGCTCGTCCTGCCAGCTAGACGACATCAGGCGCCACAGGCTCAACAACTGACGCACGACGATGGCGATGAAGAAGATGGGGAAAATCGCGTAAACAAAGTCCAGCCGCATCTCCAGCATGTCGGTCTTTTCTCGCCAAAGGAACAGGGTGTAGTCCACCATGCCGGGCAAGGCCGCGAACATCAGGATCACGAAGGCCAAATTGCCGACCAACAACATCAGGCGCTGTCGCTTGGGCGCGAGGTTAACAAACACAATGTCAAACGAAATGTGCTCGGACCAGCGCAGCACAAAGGCGCCGGTCCAGAGCACTGACCACACCATCAACACGGTCACCGCCTCATCGGTCCAGCTGATGGGCCGGTTCAGCAGATAGCGCATGCCCACCCCGTAGATGAAGAGGCTGAACACCACCCCCATACTGAGGGTTGACACGGCTTCGGCCAGCCGCTTGTACCAGGGTAAGACGGTGGTTTGCATGGTGTGATGCGCTCAGTTGCAATAGCTTATTTGACAGCCTGAATTCGGGCCAGCAGGCCTGGTTTCCACTTGGATGCCATGCCGGAGTTGTCATACTCCTTCAGCACCAAGGTACGAAACGCGGTGGCATCGGGCTCACTGATGCGAATGTTGGCAGCGCGGAAGGTGTCTACGGCAGATTTTTCGTCCAACAGTGTCTTGGCAATTTCCATATCAGCCGCTTCCCGGGCAGCCGCCCGCAACTCAGCCTGCTGGGCCGGTGTGAGCTTGTCAAAAAATGGCTTGGCAATGGCCAGGAACACCGGCTGCACCAGGTGCTTGGTCAGCACCACCTGCTTGGTCACCTCATGGAACTTCCAGTCACGCGTCATGTTGGTCGGGTTGTCCTGGGCATCAATGGCGCCAGTCTTCAGAGCCAGATAGACCTCGGTGATGGGCATGGACACGGGCGTCGTACCCAGTGCCTTGGCCAGCACCTGGAAGGCTGCACCAGGCGGCATGCGCATCTTGGTGCCCGCCAGGTCGGAGGGCTTTTCGATCTTTTTGTCGTTGGTCAGGTTGATCGTGCGGGTGCCCAGGTAAGCCGTGTCCAGGATCACCAGGCCGACCTTGGCCGCCACATCGTCGTAGTACTCTTTGCCAATGTCGCTGCGGAAAGTTTTGATCAGGTGGTCGGCATCGCGGAACAGGTAGGCGGCGCTGAACACACCGTACTCGGGCAGCTGAGCTTCGATCTCAAAGGTGACCGGGCTGGCCATCTCCAGGTTGCCGCGCTGCATGGCTGGCAACTCGGTACCCTGGCGAAACAGCGCGCTGGCCGTGTGCACCGACACCTTGATGGCCCCGGGGAACTTGGCCTCCATGCGCGCCTTGATCATGCGGAAGGCGTCCGACAACGGGGCATTGTCTGGCGCTGCCGTCGACACACGAATTTCGGTTTGGGCTTGGGCCATTGGCAGCACGCTGAGTGAGGCCAAAGCCACGGCAGCGGCAAGTAGTGTTCGTCTCATGGTCTAACTCCTAGGATTTGCAGCGACCCATATGAAAAGGCAGGGTCTATCGCCTTTGAAAAACGTTAGCTATTCAGCGCGGCGCCTGCACCGTGACAGACAGGCGGCCAATGCCCTCGATCTCGGCGTCGACCCGGTCGCCCACACTGAGAAATGTCTGCTTGGGCGAGCCCACGCCAGCCGGCGTGCCGGTCAGCAGCACATCACCCGGGTCCAGCGTCATGATGCGGGAAGCAGTGGCGATCTGTTCTGCCACTGAAAAAATCATGTCGCTGGAGCGGCCGTTTTGTTTGAGCTCGCCGTTCACCCACAGCTTGAGGCCGAGGTTTTGAGGGTCGGCCACGGCGCTGGCCGGGATCAGGCGGGGGCCCAGCGGGCAGCAGGTGTCGTTGGCTTTGCCGGCCACCCAGTCGAGCTTGTAAAAAGTCTCGGGTGCGCGGTTGTGGTCGCGGGCTGAAAAATCAATTGCCACGGTGTAGCCTGCCACATGGGACAGGGCCTCGGCCACCGACACATTGCGCGCGGTTTTGCCAATCACCGCGGCGAGTTCGATCTCCCAGTCAAACGCCTTGGTGCCCAGGGGCATGTGCACCGTGTCACCCGGCCCCACCACCGCATTGCGCGGAGGCTTCATGAAAAAGAACAAGCGTTGTTCTTCTTTTTTGGCCCCGGGCATGCCCATCTCGGCCAGATGGTCAAAGTAATTGGCGCCGGCACACAGGATCTTGCCCGGGTACAGCAGCGGCGCCAGCACCCTCACCTGCTCGGGTGCCAAGCCATCGGCCGCCTGACAGTGGGGCAGCAGCGCTGTCAGCTGGACGGCACGTTTGGCCCAGTCATCGAACAGGGCAATCACGCTGCCTGGCAGGTCGGCCAGGCCGGCACGCTGTGCCAGGGCTGAAAGTGGAAAGTAGCGGCCACCAAGCTCCAGACATCCCAGGGTCTG
>Ga0214919_10004405_pt1 | contig 20627 bp, 16 predicted proteins | sample LL1503_MetaG_FD_177994 | JGI IMG/M metagenome (GOLD analysis project Ga0214919, IMG submission 177994) | Freshwater microbial communities from Lake Lanier, Atlanta, Georgia, United States - LL-1503 | ecosystem: Environmental > Aquatic > Freshwater > Lake | place: USA: Georgia | collected... | reverse complement strand
TCGAAGCTAACAGGCAGATTGATATTCTCATCCACATCTAATACTATCTACGGTATTGGTACTGCATTTGAAACTCAGTTGCAACCAGGACTTTTAGTTCGTATTCCTGGTCAAGCAAATACTCTGCGCGTACATACGGTACTGAGTGATACAAGTTTCGTTTCTGCATTTAAACCAAATGGCAGTTTCGTTTCGCCCGGCGCTGATGCGTACATCAGACTTGCGGCTGCTAATGCTGATTCCACATTGCAAACTGCGTTTGCGTTCTCAACAACAGGAACGTATTCGATCAACTCGATTGCCATTATTAATCCTGGATATAATTATACCACACTACCAACAATCCGCATTGTTGACGAGACTACATCAATTCTAAATATTGACGATGGTGTTGGCGGATTTATTGGACGTAATGCTACTGTAAGTACCGACTATGCTCCTGGTTCAATAGTAAGTATAGCTCTCACATCAACTGGCGCTAATTTCAATCGAAACGAACTTGCTACAATTCAAAACGTAACGCAAGGCAATAGTGTAATCATTCAAGCTACACCAGGTAATCGTGGTACTACATATCGTAAGCTAAAAACAACCTTCAATGGTGCTGGCGCTCCTCTAGTATCTGGTGTTAAAAATCTACCAGGCCGCTATACAGATACCAAAGGATTCCTATCTTGGAACAATAAGATCCAAGACAACTACTACTATCAGGAATTCTCATACGTTGTTCAGATAAGCGAACTTGTCAATAAGTACCGTGATATCATAAAGAATTTGGTGCATCCAGCCGGCACAAAGATGTTTGGTACATATACCATCCGTTCTGGCGCTACGATGCCATTCACGCTCGCGCAGTCTAGTTCGAACATCCATAATGTTAGAAATCTTGAACCGGTATATGCAACCGAAATTGTTTCTGGCACTAAGATTACGACCGATTCATCTTTGGACAATGAGATAAATCCTAATGCGATTATGACGGCATTCGTGTCTAAGGATGTTGACATTGGAACAGAGGTTGCCACAGCGAATGGTAATCCATCTGTCACAGTCAGATTCCTTGGTCTTGGCACAGCAAATGTTACGACAACCGATTCGTTTGGTGGTACCGGCATTTACCCAGGCACTGCTGCTGAAAGCATTACATCCAGCGATGAGCAGTCTGCCATTGGTACATATCCTGGCGCAATTTCTGAGAATACAATTAATCTTGCTGGTACTCAAGTTGCAATTGGTACATACCCAGCAGGCGGCACAGCAAATGTCGCTATTACGGATGCGCCATCGGCCATTAAGATTGTTCTCGTCAACGGAACTTATGTTCAGGTCACCGTGGCCAACAATATTGCATCTTTCTACGATTCTGCTACAATATCGGCATACGATCCATTTGTCATCGACGCTCTCAATGGCACACCACGCCTCGTTCGTATCGCAAAGGGAACACCTTGGTTTGCAAACAATGCGCTTAGAGCAAACACAGGAAACATTCAGGTTGGTGGCGTAGGAACTGCAATTATTGCAGCGGCAATAGGCAGTGGCAGCACGACTACATATCAAGTCAATGCGATTTTCTCAAATACATATCTGACACTTCGTACAAATTATGTTCCAGTCACATCGAACGCGACATTTGCTTATAGCGTAGGATAATATATAAATAGCAAGCTAAATAGCTTAGACAAATTCCATTAATCAGAGGAGAAAAAAATGGAAAAGATTGATGCAAATATTATGACAGATGCTTCCGTTGTTCGTGGCGGTGGTATGAGTGAAGACGTAAACGCTACCGGTTTTTATACCGTTTCGTGTGTTGACGAAGTTGGCAATGTGAAGTGGGCCGACGAGTTCTCAAATCTCGTAACCACAGTTGGTAAGAATGACCTCCTAGACAAGTATCTAGCCGGTTCTGCTTATACCGCTGCTTGGTACATGGGTCTAATCAGCTCCACATCTTACACAGCCGTTGCTGCTGGTGACACAATGTCGTCACACACAGGTTGGTTGGAAGCTGGCGCAACATACAACCCAACATATTCGCAGTCTGCTCGCCCAACTCCATCTTGGTCTTCAGCATCATCTGGATCTAAGGCTACTTCAGCGGCTGTTTCATTCTCTATCACTTCTTCTGGTACTGTCAAGGGCGCGTTCTTGACCTCAGTATCAACCAAAGATGGCACAACCGGTATTCTTTACTCGGTAGGACTATTCACTGGTGGCGACAAGGTCGTTTCAAGCGGTGACACTGTAAACGTAACTTATACAGCAAGCGCCTAATACATGGCTGGTGGATTAATCACTTCACATTTCCGAATTCACAATGCGATTCAATTTTTTGAGTCGTTTGGTGAAACATCTCCTACGCGATATTATTTTTATATCGCGAAAAGTTTTGCGTGGAATAATGAAGTGGAACCACCAACTCCAGGTGACACGTACCAGGAAACATACTACAATCAATGGCGCGACATTATGTCGGTCAAGCGTATTCAACCATCAGATGTTTCTCATGTGGTGCCGCGCTACGATTGGACATCAGGTACAATTTATGACGAATGGGACGATAATGAAAATCTGCAAGATGTGGAAAATTATCGTCTTCCTGAGCATAATTTTTATGTGCTGACTAATGAAAATAACGTCTACAAAGTTATCGACAATAATAAATATTCTGCATCGACAGTTAAACCAACTGGAACTGGCACTACAATTACAACAACAGCAGATGGCTATCGTTGGAAGTACATGTATACCATTTCAGCTGGTGAAGCGTTAAAATTTTTGACTCCTGCGTGGATGCCAGTTAAAACGCTACAGAGTCAAGATAGCAGCGCCCAGTGGACTATTCAAGATAATGCAGCTAACGGTGCTATCAATACGATCATTGTTAGTAATACTGGCAGTGGATATTTGTGTAACTCAAACACTTTTGCTACAGTAACAAATTCAACATCTTTTATTTTGAAAGCAAGCGCATCAAATCTTGATGCTGCATATGCTGGTTCAGCATTGTTTATTAGAGCTGGAACAGGTTCTGGTCAAATCAGAACAATTACAAACTATAAAGGCGCATCAAGAGTTCTTACTGTAAATAATGCATTCACGACAATACCTGATCTCACAAGCGAATATTATATTTCTCCTCGCGTGATTATTCGTGGTGATAGTGGTAGATCGTTATCGACAAGAGTGTCTGCGTATGTGTCAAATTGTGCTGGTGGATATATCAACAATATTACCGTAATTCAAAATGGCGAAGATTACTCACAAGCAAACGTATCATTTGGTCATAATCCTCTGTATGGATCAGGTGCTAATGCTTATGTAATTATTCCACCTGTCGGTGGTCATGGATCAGATCCTGTCGATGAATTGCGCGGCTATAACGTGATGATTAACGTGAATCTGGTAGGTTCAGAAGCTAATACCTTCGCATCTAACAATGACTTCCGTATCATTGGACTAATGAGAGACCCTCTTCTTGCTGATGGTAGAACTGCAAATGCTTCTGTTATTGACCAATGTACAAGAATAGTCGTTTCTGGTGTCAGTGGTGACTTTCAAGCTGATGAAATTATTACAGGATCGTCTACTGGTGCTAAAGCAAGAAATGTTTATTTTGCAAACACAGACGCATCAAGAACTAAGGGTATTGTTCGCGTAATTCGTGAAACAACAAACGGCACTGGACATTCATTCTTAGCTGGTGAAACAATTACGGGTGGCACAACTGGTGTTACCGCAACAGTCGTGTCACGCATTGGACCAGCTCTCCAGCGTAACACGGGATTCATACTATATACTGAATACAGAGAAAAAGTTGAACGCGCTGGCGATCAAACAGAAAATATTAAGCTAGTACTCAAATTTTAATCGGAAGGTATCATGGCTGGAGAAGCAAATTCCGTCACACTCTCAACAAACTTTAACGTAGATCCATACTACGACGATTTTGATGAGGCCAAAAATTTTCATCGTGTTCTTTTTAGACCAGGACTAGCAGTTCAGGCTCGTGAACTAACACAGATGCAAACGATCATGCAAAACCAAATCGACCGTTTTGCTTCGCATATTTTTACCGAAGGATCTACAGTTCGCGGTTTTGATATGAGCTATGATACGCTCTATAACTACGTCCGCCTGCGCGATAAAACCAGCACCGGTGTTTCGATTACACCATCATCATTTGTTGGTAAAACACTAAGAGGTACAACATCTGGTGTTACCGCTCTTGTTGTTAATAGTAATGATGGTTCTGAAGCCAATACACCACACACAAAAACAATTTTCGTTAAGTATCAGTCTGCAAACAGCAGCGGTAGAAAATATTTTACCAACAACGAAATTCTCATTGCTACCGACGGTTCTGGCCTCGTAGCAAATACAGTTCGTGGTACAACAACATATCCTGCAGAAGGATATGGTGTAGCTGCCACATTTACTTCTGGTATTGTATATGCCAAGGATCACTTTATTCGTGTTCCTTCTCAAACACTGGTTCTAAGTAAGTACGACACATATCCAAATGTCCGTGTTGGTTTTGATATTAAAGAATCAATCATCACAGAAGTTGATGATAGTACACTTCTAGATCCAGCATCTGGTTCATATAACTATGCGGCACCAGGTGCTGCGCGTTTGAAGCTAGAAGTTGATCTAAAATCTCTCGATATCAATACCACAGTATCAAATACCTTTATCGAGTTGATGCAGGTAAAAGATGGTGTCGTTCAGTCTCTATCAAATCGTACTCAGTATTCACAGATTCGTGATTACATGGCGCAACGTACATCAGATGAATCTGGTGATTATATTGTTACCGGTTTAAATGTCAACATCAAAGAAAATCTAAAGTCTGGTAATAACCAAGGCGTATATACTCTTGCAGCTGGCGGAAGTGCAAACAGACTTGTGGCTATTGTTGAGCCAGGAAAAGCTTATGTTAAGGGATATGATATTCAGACTATTGTATCTAGTCGTGTTAACATGCAGAAGGCAACAGATTATGCTTCGGTTGCAGATGCTAAAGCTCTTGTAGATTACGGCAATTATATCATCGTTGATAACGTGGTTGGTAAATGGAATATTGACGGTCAAGGTGTTATCAATCTAAAAGATAATCAATCAAATGCTGCAAGCTTGGGTGTTTACTCGACAACATGGCCATCAGGTGGTGCTAAGGGTGCTACAATTGGTACCGCGCGTGTGAAAGGTATCGAATACTACACAGGAACACCAGGTTCACCAAGTGCGCTTTATAAAATGTATCTTACCGACGTTAAGATGAATGCTGGTAAGTCATTCCTTCAGGTTCAAGGTCTTGCATATAACGCAAACACTCCAGGAAAAGCTGACGTTCGTTATCTATCAGCCAATACACAAGATGCTGCTACTGATCGTTCTATCTTCCGTCTTCCTACAAACGCAACTAAAACTTTGCGTAGCACATCTGGAACAATAAGAAACGATTTTGAATTCTATAAAACATTCACACAGACAACCGACACATCTGGTGTTGCTGTTATTAACACGGGCGATGATAATCAAACATTTGATGGTGGCGGTTCACTACTAAGTCAATCTGCTCGTCGCTCTGATTTCTATGCAGTTGTAACTAGTGCTGCTAATACAGTCGCAGCTGGTAGCGTATCTATCACATCTGGTGCAAATACGGTAACTGGTACTGGATTCTCAACAAAAATCAACGTCGGCGATGTTCTTCATATTGGACCAGCTGGTGATCTTATTGTAAGTGCGGTAACAAGTGATACTTCATTGCAAGTTCTTGGTACAGCAGCGGCTACAGTTACCAGTGGTAAGTACTATAAGAAATTCATTTCTGGTCAAGTTGTTGATCTTGGTGGATATGGATACAATGGCGCACGAACAGTTCAGATTTCATCTACGCCCGCTCGCGCGGCAACGATCAATTTGAATGAGACGTTTAACACAACAGGTGCACCACTATCTATCACAGCACATATAAATCAAATCAACGGTCAAGAAATGGGTAAATCGGTTGTTCGCAATCGTTTAGTCCAGATTCGTGTTGGTGCCGGTGGTGGTACTTCATACACAGCTAATACCACTGGTCCATGGCCACTAGGTCTATCCGATGGATTTAAGCTTGTATCCGTTCGCAAAAAGAGTGGTTCAAACTTTGGTACTTTGACAGAAGGTACCGACGTAACTAATGATTTTATTCTTGATACTGGCATGAGAGATAACTATTATGACCATGCTCAATTGAAGAAGAAGTCAACAAGTAGTCTTTCAATTGCGTCTGGTGATCGTCTACTAGTTTCTTTTGACCACTTTACACATAGCCACTCTTCTGGTGTAGGATTCTTCTCTGTCGATTCGTATCCAGTAAATGATACTACAGCATCTACGGACACATCTAAAATCTACACATATGAAATTCCAATCTACACATCTACAGTAGATGGTATTACTTATGATTTACGCGATTCATTGGATATTCGTCCTCGTATTGCTGATACGGCTAATAGCGTTACCGCGCTTACTGGTATTTCAATTAATCCACTCACTTCAACATCATTCTATAATCCAACCGGTTGTTTGAAATTTTCACCAACAGGTCAAGATTTTACAACCGATGCTGATTACTATTTGAAGCGTATTGATACCATTGCTATTGATAAACGTGGTAAGGTAGAAGTTGTTCGTGGTATGCCAGCCATTCGTCCAGCAGCACCGGCTGTTCCAGAGGATTTGATGGCTCTTGCCACGGTCTCTCTTGCACCATATCCATCACTACCAATTGAAATTGGCCGTCGTGTTAACCGCGCTGATCTTTCAAACACGGTTCGTAAGATTCGCAACGAGCGTTATACGATGCGTGATATTGGTACAATTCGTGACCGTATTGACCGCCTCGAGTACTACACATCTTTGAATCTTTTAGAAAAAAATGCCAAGGATCTATTGATTCCAGACTCTAATGGTTTGGATAGATTTAAGAACGGCATTCTTGTTGATTCATTCAAGGGATTCTCAATTTCTAATCCGCATGATACCGATCTAAAGTGGAGCGTTGATTCTCAAAAAGGAGAGATGCGTCCTCTTGCAAGTGTTGATAACGTAGCTCTTGTTTACACGGCAAATTCATCAAATGTGGTACGCACAAACGTAACGCCAGCTGGAGTTTCTCGCGATCAAACAATTACTATTGGCGATGAATATGCCTCTATAGCCGTAATTGGTTCAACTGTTACCTCTGGTGCAGTTACTGGTGTCATTAGAAGTAGATCACCAAGTGGATATGGAAAAGCAATAGGCGGTTCTGGTAAACTATATCTAGAACAATGCACAGGAAACTTTACGGTAGGCGGAACAATAAGTCTAACGGTCGAGCCTAATGTTGTATTTTCAAGCGTTAGCATATTAGCAGTTTCTAGTCCTACACCTGGCGATCTAGTGACATTGCCATATACTCACCATCCTCTAATTCGTCAGCCATATGCAACAACAACTCGCAACTGCGTTGGCACTGCATACACATGGTTAGGAACACTTGTATTGACACCGGATAGTGATTACTGGTGCGATACGACTACGCGACCAGATACAAATATGAATGTCGATCTTAACACAGACAACTTTGTTTGGTTAGCTAACGCATGGCAAACGCAGTGGAATGGATGGGAGACAACATTTACTGGTCAACCAGTTCTAAGCGCCCAATCTGAAGTCGATCAAGGTCTGACCTATGTTCCACAGGCAGACGGTTCGACAGATATCGTTCAGAACTTTATCACTCAGAGCATTTACACTTCACCAACAATTCAAGCGCGCACTGGAACTGGCGTAAAAGCCACGGTTGTTAGCTCAAAGGAATCTGTAGGTAATTTTGTTAAGGACGTAAACATTCAGCCATTCATGCGCTCGCGTATGATTTTGTTCAAGATGTTTGGTCTAAAGAGTAGCAGCCGAGTTTATGGATTCTTTGATAGCACCGATGTTAATAGATATATTACGCCATTAACTGAAGCTGAATATGAGTCTGGTCTAAAGACTTCTAGCGGAGCTCCAGCAAAACCAACTGCTGGTGAAGGTAGTCCTATGTATACAGATTCTAATGGATCTGCATGGGGTGTGTTCCGTCTTCCAAGTGATACGTCACTGCGTTTCCGCACAGGAACAAAACGTCTTCGTTTTGTGGATAATCCAACGAACAGTAAAATTTTTGGTCAATTCACAACATCGTGTGAAGCGCCATATACTGCTGAAGGCTTAATGGCCGGTGTTTCTGATTTGACACTCTCAACAAAGAGAGCAATTCTAGCACAAAATATCTTAACAGAAACAAGAAATGGTGAAACACAATTCGGCACTTCTGTTGGTGGTCAACGTGTTGTTGGTAATGTTCCAGCTCCCGTTGGTGATGCTGGCGATTCGTGGGGCGGAGGTGGCGGTGGCGATGGCACTGCGCAAGCTGATGGTGGTAACTGTGGTGGCGGAGGTGGCTGTGGTAGTGATCCTATCGCACAGACAATGCTTATCACTGCGCTTGTATCAAATAAGATGCAAACTAGCGGAATGTACCTAACTAAATTGGATCTATATTTTGCTACAAAGGATTCAAAGCTACCAATCACTGTTGAGCTTCGTGAAGTTGATGAGATTACCGGTAATATTACACCTCGTGTTGTACCGTTCTCTCGCGTTGTTCTGGCACCAGCTGACGTAAATCTAAGTGATGATGGCACTGCACCAACACCTGTATATTTCCCTTCACCAGTTTATTTGGCCGAAGGAAAAGAATATGCGATGGCTCTTGTTCCTGCAGGAACAAATCCAAACTACAACGCATTTACCGCAGTTCTTGGTGAAAAAGATATAGCTACACAAGCGCGTGTGTCTGAGCAACCATGCACTGGGTTCTTGTTCACTTCAGCTAATCAGCGTCTATGGGTTCCTGTAGAAAACGAGGATATTAAATTCACTGCATATCATGCCAAGTTTGAAAAAGACAATACTGGTGTGATGGTTGTTAAGAATGAAAATCGTGACTATCTAACAATCGCAAACACAACAGGTGCATTCAACAAGATTGGTGAAGTCATTTATGGTGAACAGCTTCTAGTTGGCACATTCTCTAACACGAAGTCTGTAAATACTGCTGGCGTAACATTGTGCTATGCAATGGGCGTAACTTCAAATGCAACCGGCACAATCACATCATATAGCACAAGCTCTATTCGCATTAAAACAAACTCAATCAATAATGCGTTCAGAGGTGGCGAAACAATCAATCTCTACAATGTTCCTCCAACAGGAAGCACAACACCTGTTGCTAACAAGATTGGTACATGTACCGCTGTTAAGTCTATCACATATCCAGTTGGTCGCTCGACTTACTACGATGTGGTAAACTATGCAAACACAAAACTACATATTGCAAACACTTCATATGCAAACAGCGGTCCTGCAAACAGCGCAAATCGTCTGTTTGTTCCAGGATACTGGATCACAGGTCAGACAAATGGCTATAGTGCGCGTATCGTCTCGATTGATAATATTCCAATGGATAATATCAATCTTCAGACAAACATGATTCAGCCATCAAATACTATGATTACGGCATATGGTAAGTTTGCTAAGAGTACAAGCACAAGAGACACATCATTTAACCAATTGAATATCAATGGTCATACAGAATTCGATTCTCCACGTTATGTCTTGAGTCGCAGCAATGAAGCAAACACTTCTTCTTCATCTGCAACTATGGGAAGAAATAAATCTGCTGAAATCATTTACAATCTAGATTGTCGAAATGTTGTTGCTTCACCGGCAATTGACGTAAACAGAATTTCGATTGTTGCGACACACAATTTGATTAGTTCTAATGCTGAAATTGGATCGTCAGAAGATTGGGTAAAGTTTGGTGGTAACTCTAAGATGCGTTACATCACTCGTCGCGTAACTCTTGCTGATGGTCAGGATGCAGAAGACCTTCGTGTTTATCTTGCAGCTTACATTCCGCCAGGATCAGATGTTAAAGTCTATTCTAAGATTTTAAGCCAAGATGATAACGACACATTTGCTGACGCTCGTTGGATTCCAATGTCACGCGATACTTCACAAGGATTCACACTGACAAACGCATACTCAAGCACAGTCAATAAGAATGATTATATTGAGTTGACGTACACAATGCCAGATTTTGCTTGCCCTTCAGTTGGGTACTCAATATTAGATACATCTGGCCGTGCTATCAATCAGTATGGCGCAAACACAACAACAGGCATTGTTGAATATCGCAACTCGACAAAAGCTCGTTATGTTCGATTCAAGTACTTCGCAATTAAAGTTGTATTGACAAATGAATCAAGCACAAATCCGCCGCGTGTACACGAACTTCGTGCAATCGCTCTTCAGAGGTAAAAATGAAATTGGCTAAAGTGAAAGATTCGCCTGGGTTGGTCAGAGATATGTCAACCCAGGCAGTACTCAACACAGACAATAATGCTTTGGAAGCTTATCGCCTTAAGAGAAAGAAGCAGCAGGAAATGGACGAGGTCGTTTCAGATATAAATAATATGAAGTCTGATATAGATCAAATAAAATCGCTGATGCAGCGACTTTTAGACAAGATAGGATAATAGATGGCTAAGATAGCTAACGTCGCCCTTACGGATACATTTAACACGTGGAGAACACGAACCAACGCTGTGTTGGATCGTATGAGCCAGTTTGCTATCAACAACTCTTCTCTTTATGCTAACACTCTGACATCCAACGTAGCGTTTACTGCGAAAGGAACTGCAACTGTCACGGGTCTATTTACTGCATCAGGTAGAGCCGTAGTTGGTACCAATCTAGGTGTTACGGGCAATACCACAATCACAGGCCTAACAACGGCGTCTGGTCGTCTTGCTGTCGGTACGAATCTAAACGTATCTGGTAACTCGACTATCGGTGGTGTAGGTAAGACTGCAAACGTACAAGGTTGGTTCGGTGTTGCTGGTCGTGCGTCGGTTTCCACAAACTTGTTCGTTGGTGGTAATACTAATATTGGTGGTGTTCTCACGGTTTCCAAAGCAGCCAGTCAAGCGGTTGTTGCTGAATCGACAGGCGCAACGGCTGCATTCCAAAGAAAAGCACCAACAGGTTATAACACATATGACTTCTATACCATCAATGGTGTTGAGGTCGCAAAGATTACTGCTAACACTTCGGGTTGGGGTGTCCAGCTCGGTCTGGCTGATAGATTTACCATTGCATCTTCTGGTCTCGTTACTGTAAATAGATCACTAAATGTCACTCAGAATCTCACAGTTTCTGGTAACTCCACATTCAATGGTACCGTAAGCACCGCAACTGCAAACATTAAAAGTCAAAATCTGTCCGACGCAGCAACTGTTGCATGGGACACTTCAGCTGGTCAGATTGCTACTGTTACACTTGGTGGTAACCGCACAATCGGTGCACCATCAAATCTAAAAGTTGGCACATATATTCTCCACATTTATCAAGACGGTACTGGTGGTCGTACAGCAACATGGAATGCAATCTTTAAGTGGACTGCTGGTGTTGCTCCGCCACTATCTACTGCTGCGGGCGCGCATGACGTATTTTCGTTCGTTTCTGATGGTACATATCTCTATGGTTCATTTATGCCGGATGTAAGATAACACATGTTCACATTTTTAATGGCAAGACCAACTAAGGTTGTTAGTATTGATAGTTCCACAAATAATGTGGATCTATATAACACATCGGCTGCACCTACATATCCGTTGAACTTGCTATGCTTTATCAATAATAACATCGGATCATCAAGTCCTAACACACCAGCATTTAAAACTGGTACAGGTTGGAAAGCTGGTTCGTTTGTGTATGTTAAAAACACTGGCACTATCACAGGTGGTACAGGTACTTCTGGCACAACAGGCAACCCAGGTAATCCAGGCACAACAGGAACACCAGGTACTACAGGTCTCGCAGGTAACCCGGGTGCAGCAGGTAATCCAGGCACACCAGGAAATCCTGGATCAAATGGTGTCGGTGGAGGTGGCGGTACGGGTTCACCAATTTATTTTCCTGCTTCGGGTTATTATCCAGCATCTAAAGGTGTACCAGCAGGCTATAACTCACCTGCTTATTGGCAAGTAGTTGGTAATGCTGGAGGTGGTGGTTCACCGGGAAATCCAGGTAACAACGGTACACCTGGCAATAACGGTTCGCAGGGTAACGGTGGCGGACAAGGCAATGCGGGCGGTAAAGGAAACACAGGCGGCACAGGCGGTACAGGAAATGCTGGTGGTACCGGCGGTGTCGCATTTCAGGTCGATTCCGTTACTGGTCTTATAACTGTTATCGAAAACACAACATCATTTATCGGCGGTACTGGTGGAACAGGCGGACCCGGCGGAGTCGGTGGCCCTGGCGGACCAGGAGGCCCAGGTGGGCCCGGCGGCGCTGGTGGCCCAGGTGGCGCAGCAGGCGGCGGATCAAATGGTGGTGGTAGCAGCGCCGGAGGCGGTGGTGGCGGAGGCGGAGGTGGTTATGCATATAACGCTAAGGCCGATCCAGACGGCGCCGGTGGCGGTGGTGGCGGTGGTGCAGGATCGACTGTTGGTGGCGGCGGACCCGGTGGATATTATCCTGGCGTAACATCAGGAAATGCGGGCGCGCCGGGTAGTGCAAATGCTGGCGGTGCGGGTGGTACTATTGGTTGGTCTGGTTACGGATCAGGCGGTCCTGGTGGAAACTTAAATGCAGGTGGTGCTTCAAGTGCTAATCCTCCTTATGGCTCGCCCGCTGGTTGGGGTGCCGTTCAAGGCGGGGGCGGTGCAGGCGCGGCAGGACCAGCTGGTAATGCGGCAGGCGGTGGTTCTCCAGGAGCGACAGGAACAACAGGTAATCCAGGAGCCACAGGTGCTGTTGGAGACACGGGAGCCACAGGCGCAACGGGAGCAACAGGCCCTCGAGGAAATGCTGTAACAGGCAATGCGTATGTGACAAGTTGGATTAACACAGGAACTAGAACAGGACCAGTAGGATGAACATTCATTACAGAATCATTGAAGTATGGCCTGATGACCATTTGTTTGTTGTTAGATATACAACCGATAAATTGACAGAGGAAATGCTAAAGCAACCATACGACAACAATCGTCGTGCAGATGGAACACCTATGCGCTGTCGCACGGATGTATCATTGGACATGCCTATTCCTGCGCTAGAAGGACAAGTGCTGGAAGATTTTATTCTGATGAACGCGCCAATGGCATGGCTTCGCAAAATGGAAGCTGTAAATGATCCTGATATAGACACAACATTGAGTGGTGTAAAAGCATTGCTTGGTAAAACAGTTATCAAAAATACTGAAGAACTTCTTGCTAAGAAGGCCGATGTTCTAACAGATGACGACATTAAGAGTTTGATTGAATCGCTATCAAAGGATAATTTTACCAACAAAACCACAGGGTAAACACATTCAATGATGTTTTATTATGATGAGGATAGAAATGTCTATCCAACACATGCTGAAGCTGTTGCTTCAAACAGGCATTGCTCTTTTTACTTTCACGATGATGTGTTTTCAAAGGTAGATTGGAAAACAGAGCCAATTGAATCGCTAGACACATTGTATCGCGAACGCGCACAGCAGATTCGCGATCAATACGATTATGTAATTCTATGCTATTCTGGTGGCTATGATTCTACCAATATTTTAGAAACATTCTATTACAATAACATACACATAGATGAGATTCTTTTGGTTGGTGCTTTTTCTCAGGATAAAGAAAAAGGTACCGATGAAAATCATAATGGCGACATATACCTCAATGCATTTCCAACATTGAATAGTATGAATTTGCCAAACACAAAGATTACGGTAACAGACTATACCGAACACTTTACCGATCCAAACAATTTCACACTTATCAAGAAATACGGTAATGAATGGACCAATCATATCGGTGCATTTAAAAGCGTCCACAATCTTTTCTGGTATGACCTGAAGAAATTTATTGGTAGAAACAATAACAAAAAAACATGCTATATCATGGGTTCTGATAAGCCAGGATATGAAGCCCTTGATAATTGTGTCCGTTTCAATGATCTATCTGTCAATGACTATGGCGCAAACTATGAAGACGAAAATTTCAAGCGCATCAATTTCTACAATGGAACAGATGATATCGTTATAAAGATCATGGTAAAGCAAGCGCATGTTGTCATGAGGTTCGAAACTCTTTTTGTTGACATGATAATGCATGGTAAAACATTACCTCATGGTTGGCAAAGAGAAGTCGCGTACATGGATCGCATGAAGCGTATGAATAGCATCATATATAACCTTAGAACGCCACTGCAATTTGAATCGACAAAATCTATGTACAGTTCACTTAGCGCCAGAGATATGTTCATGCTATCAAAAACTGATAGTGCTATGTACAAAATGACACTGGAAGGCATGAGAACAATTTCAAAACATACCAGTATCAATAGAAAGCATTGCTTCTTCTCGCAACCATACTACCTGAAATGAGCTACTTCCTTGTGTTTCTTTTATGGACTTTTGTTGTCTATTGGGCGCATCGTGCAGCCCATATGATTCCGATTGTCCGTAAATTTCACATGGATCATCACGCGCAGGTAACAGACCAAACAATCCAGGGCCTCAACTGGAAAAATGCATTTCTATTTTTTGACACTTGGAATAGCACCATAGATCAGTGGTTGACAGAAGTGATTCCAACGATTATAATATCTGCAATCACTGGTCATTGGTGGCTTTTAATTGCGTACTACATTTGGGCTGGTTTTATCCAAGAAGCAGTCGAGCATAACAAGCGCATCAATCTCTACCCATTCCTGACCAGTGGCAAGTGGCATCTCATTCATCATGATTATGCCACCAAAAATTATGGAGTGTTCATTCCCATTTGGGACTTGATATTTGGTACATGGAAAGGCATTGATGGCAACGCACAAAAATTGGTTTCAAAGTAACATCTGCGATCGGACAAATGTTGGTCTCGATCTCGATGTTACTCTGACAAAGATAGATGACTGGAATCTGTCCACACAATGGAATGATGCGGTAGACAATGTTATTCAATTATTAGTAGCACACAATAAACCGATATACATCGGACTTAGTGGCGGTATAGATTCCGAGTTTGTTTGTACGGCATTTGAACAAAGAAAAGTACCATATGTTCCTGTGATTGTTGACACATCTGGAAATCAGGCAGAAGTCAAGTACGCTTATGATTTCTGTAATAAGTGGTCAAGAGATTCTGTCGTGCTTGATAAAACTGCCGGAGATATGCTTAAGGCTTATTATCACAACATTCTAATGCGATGCCATGGATACGGAGATAATTCAATATCCACGTATATTGTTGGTGAATATGCAAAAGAAAATGGTGGCATCTATGTTATGGCCGAACATCTGATAGACGAAAAGAAAAATGGCGGATTCAATGTTGGTTGCAATGAATGGGACTTCTATAATGATCTATTGCTCGGTATAGATAATACACACTACTTTTTCAATTATACACCAGAAATTAGTGCTACTATGATTCGCAAATTTCCTTATCACGACGATATTCAAAAATGTAAGTCGGAATTTTATGATCTTCCATACCGACCAAAAATGAAATACGAGTTTGGTCCTGCATATCAAAAAACACAATATGTTTTAAGGCGATCAAGATATCTAACACATAATCCACACTACATATTTGGCAGTAGAAATGAATATCTAAAGATGCTAGAAGCAATGGAGTAATTATGGCAGAAGAAAAACTGATGGATGAAACGAAAACGGTGTTGTCGGAACAACGCGCTCGGTCTGCTAGTTACTATTGGGGTAATGGTCTGTATACAGATTTTGAGAAAGCGTACGGTAAATATCTTTTTGTTCCGTTTGATCTGCCTATCATAGCCCCAAATGATAAGGATAAATTTGTAAAGTTCTATTTTGAGAAATCTACAAATGCGACAAAGGTAAAGACAGACCTTCTCAGTCTTCAATTTGATGGATCGGATTATTCACCATATCGAACTATCACATCCGTCTCGCGTGGAGGCCATTCTGATGTTTGGTCAGCAAATCAGGTACCTGAAATCTACACTGAGTTTCCAGAGATATTTGAACAGATCCACGAATATATGCCATTCATCGAGGAGAAAGACTTTCGCTGGTCAATGTGGTCGAGCAACTGGGATGTGCCAGCTCACAGAGATTATGGTTCACAGATTGACGCACCTGTTGGTATCCGTATCAAACTATTTGACAACAATCCAGAGGAAACTCTGTACATGAAGGTTGATCCATTAGAGTGGGAAACTGATAACTTCGACGTTACCTACACGTTACCTATACCAAAAGACACCAATTCATTCGCATGGAATAATCTAAGGCAAAAACACGCAAGCAGATACAACAAAGGTGGTTACCGAAAGATCCTGATGATAGTATCAGCTAGAGAGCTGGGTAGATGTATTACCGGAAAAAATCTCAATAAGTATGTCGATCTTCTAGATCGAAGCGTAGCGAAATATCAAAAAGAAACGGTTGTGGATCAGTGGACAAATTTTACCGACTATCTAACCATCAAAGAAAGTGATCCAATTAATATGGTGCTGGATCAGAGATAAATAGTCTCAAGAACAAAGGAGAATTTTATGACAGACGCACCAGTCACAATTAGTCAAATCACTGTAAAATCTGAAAGCGGTAATTGGGCCGACATCTATGTTCCTATTAATTCACCAAAAGCTTTTGATGTTTTATTCGATGCTAGAGATGGTATCAAGGTAAAAAATACAACGGCATGGAAATCAACTAAGGATCTGAGAGATCAGATGGCTCCAGAATTGTTTGAAGGGTTCGAAGGTTGGACACGTAGATATACAGAAGATAATACTACACTGATTGTTGAGTACTACTTTTCAAATATCACTCTAGCAAGAGCATATAATGCGGCTGTTGTTGATCTTAAAAAAAGAATGTTAGAATTAAATCCAAAAATTAAATCAAAAGACGAAAATTTTCAAATCTACTATGCTATCCGAAACAGACTGACTGGTGAATTGTATCCTCTTTACGAAAACGAATAAATGATAACTTTTGATATGAAGTACCCACATTTGGGTTATTATGTTTATGATAATCAAGCTTTTCTGATGCGAGAAGAAGCATTGGATCTTATGCTGTTGAAGAAGGATTATGGTGGTAAGATTGAATTTTACTACAACGACCATATCTTTTCAAACATCAATTGGGAAAAGAATGTACACTTTGACATATCGGCCCTGTACAGAGTTCGGGCTCAACAGCTTCGTGACAAGTACAATTACCTAATTCTTAGGTATTCTGGTGGTAGCGATTCGACGCAAGCACTGGAAGCATTCATCAAGAACGGCATATTTCTTGATGAGATCATAGTTATCATGCACGAAAAGGCCATCAAAAACCTTGACAGGAATATGATGGTCATTGACACCGAGTTGAGTCAGTTTCTGGAGTATGAATATGCCGTTATTCCTCAACTCAAAAGAGTCAAAGAGCTAAGTCCAAATACCAAGATTACATTACTCGATTCATCCGATAACTTGGTTGACCAGCTCGCAAACAAAAAATTTCAACATCTTGGTAGAAACGATGAGCCAACAGCCCTCAGAAATGTGACGACTGGCTTATGGAAAAACTGGACACCGGTACTATTCAAGCATGAAGAGGAAAGCTCCACAAAAGATGGTGTAGCTGTTATCAGAGGTCTAGAAAAACCCGTTATTGATATTACAGACGATGGTAAGATTTTTTTCGTGTTCTATGACATCACATTGACAGCTACCGTATCAATGCAGAAAAAAGGTACATCATACACCATTGAAGATTTTTACTGGTCACCAGATTTTCCACTGATACCTGTCAAGCAAGCTCACATGATTGTTGATAAACTATCGACAAACGAAAAACTATACAATGAGTGGAAATCACTTAGGGCCATGATTAAGCGTATCAATGCTGATCCATCAATCAAAGCATCTCCTGGATATATCTTGGACAGATGGTACAACACCATCATTTATCCAGATTGGAATCCTACCATCTATGTTGCGCCAAAATCGACTGAGGTAAATTCCGATTTTAAGTTGCTAGATGCTCTTGGTATAAACCACCAGTCGCAGCAATTCTATGATGAGTACATTGGATACAAAAAGAAAAAGTACGATAAGATAATAAATAAGCAGCAATTGAGCAAGTTCATGTTCTCAAGGCCATACTATGTTGGTCAATTTCAACCAAATTTTCGAGGTGCGCTATGATTAGAATGCTATGTGTGATGATGCTTATGTTGTATACCAACGCTGTATATGCAGCAAAACAGATTGATATCTATTCGATGTTTTCACCTGGTGCAGCTGGGACAATCATTGGATATGAAGTTGTCAACAGATTAAATGCCGCTCAGATTGAATACGAGTTTCGATTGGTATCTTTACCCGGTGCAGCTGGTGATAATGCCGCACTGAAAACTATCGCTCTTGCGCGGACGGGACAAGATGTATTGCTGTGGCAAGGAACATCTGGCTACACATTTGGTAAGTATGTTTCAGCTAGTCCAAACGCATATGACCGAGATAATGATTTGGTACCACTTGTCGCTTTTGCTGGCACACCATTTCATCTAATGGTAGAACCAGAGTCTGAAATTAAAACGCTGGCAAATTTGATTGATAGTTTTCGCAAGAAAGATGTTGTGTATTTTGGAAGCACATCAACCAATCCAGCAACTCCATTTCTTAACGCTATTTTCCTTAAAAGTAATGGACTAAAAGCTTCTAAAGATTTGAATTACACTTCACCTTTTGATATTACGAAGAGTGTGCTCGGAAAAGAATCAGACTATACCGTATTTTCACCGACTGATGTTAGGGGTCTAAGATCATTGGTTATGTCTGGTTCCGTAAGATCAAGACTTTTTCCAAATGTTCCTACTGGAAAAGAATTGGGCATGAACGACTTCATTTTCACTTCCACCATGCACATTGCTGTACCAAAAGAAAAGTCTGAGTTTGGTTTAAAATTTACGCAACTAATGCTCAAAGCTTGTTATGACCAGCAATTTGCTGATGCGGTCGAAAAGATTAATTATGAAACAAAATGCCTTCCAACTGAAAAGCTAAAAAGCACAATCAGAGAAGAGGCTGAAATGATTAAGAAGTATGAAAAAGATGTTGTGTGGAAGTAATTACTGGAACTTTGGTCCCACTACCCATACAACGATTGAGCGCCTCTTGCCTTTCGTTACTGGCGTAACGCGGTGAATCATAAAGGACGGGAACAAAATAGCTCGTCCTTTTTGTAATGGCACAATGATTGGCTCATGTGCATTGCTGCCATTGATTTGGAACTCACCACCTTCGAAGTCATCATCCAATAGAAGCGTAAGAGATAACTTACGAATTTCCGCTACGCCTGGCTGTTCATGACCCATTGCCATATCCATGTGCCAGTCGTATCGACCTTCATCTTCAGCGTCATATGTGGTATATTGGAACACATTATAGCCATTCAAATCAAAGCCATAATACATCTCATTGATTGACTGAATGATAAAGTTTAGCTTGTCAAAGATCCATCCGTTGTCTTGATTGCGTTGGTGAAACTTGATCTTGGATTCTCGGTACTTTTTAACTTCTTCAATATCTGTGGTGCCAGTAAGAGTGCTTTGCTCCACACCGAATGAATCGCAATATTCGATAACTGCATTTAGTTCTTCATCTGAAAATGCACCATCCCAATATGCAAATGGTAAAGTAATCTTAGCACGGTTGTAAGGATCATTATAAATCGTGGTATACTTTGCCATTAGAAAATTCTCCAGTTACTCACAGGTTGGACACCCAATGGTTTCGCTGCTTTATTTTTATATGTTAGAAGAATATCACACGCAAGACATACGCGCATCTGATCCATGTCTTCTGGAGTAAAGCAACCTGGCTCTTTCGCTTCTTCGTGGCCTACAGTGTCGTGTGTCAGATTTGCTGGAAAAACAAACAGTCTACCTTCCTGCGGTTCAATCTGCCATGTGTACGAGTTAAACTCGTCCCACTTGGAAGGTTCGTTGAACTTGATGCAGCCAGGAAATGGCTCATGCCTTGTGTGGTAATTGAAGAATCGAATGGGCTTTGAGAACTCTTTCGGAATGTTAATATAATATGTGAATGACATGTGCGCGTCTGCGTGATTGTGCATAGGCGTCATGCGATTTTTGGTAATGTTCATCCATGTTTTCACCACATTATATTCAAACAGATTTGGATCCAAGTGAAGTCTTGCGATATACTGTTTGACGGAATCGGTAGCAAACTTGAAAAATGGCTCAAATGCTGGCTCATGATGAATGTTAACATGACCAGTGAACTCGCTTGAGTATCCTTCCGGGGACATATATTTGAAGATGTTCTGATAAAACGATTCTTTGAATGCGTCTTTTTCTGGATATTCAAACTCGGTTAGCAGCGTAGGAAATAGAGCATGTTCGAACATATCACTTTACCTTATAAATTTGTTTGAGACTATTGAGAGTTTCGATATCAACTGGAGGCTTTATCATGGTTTCCAT
>Ga0214919_10004404_pt1 | contig 20635 bp, 19 predicted proteins | sample LL1503_MetaG_FD_177994 | JGI IMG/M metagenome (GOLD analysis project Ga0214919, IMG submission 177994) | Freshwater microbial communities from Lake Lanier, Atlanta, Georgia, United States - LL-1503 | ecosystem: Environmental > Aquatic > Freshwater > Lake | place: USA: Georgia | collected... | reverse complement strand
GTAAGCCTTATATTATTGCTCCGCCAATTGGAGTCAAAAAAGAATTCACAGTAGCGGCAATTGATTTAGGCATCAAAGCGGCTACTCCTAGAAATATGGCGGCGCGCGGCATGGAAGTGCATGTATTGCCAATCGACTCCACAATAAAAGAGATAGAAGCGCTAAATCCAGATGGAGTTTTTCTATCAAATGGTCCGGGGGATCCAGCGACCATGCTAGGGGTAATCAATCTTGTTCGTGAAGTGCTAGAGCGAAGGATTCCGATATTTGGTATCTGTTTCGGACAACAGATTCTTGGGAGAGCGCTAGGTTTTGAAACTTATAAATTACAATTTGGTCATCGAGGTATCAATCAACCAGTACTTAATAAATTGACTGGCAGAGTGGAGATAACCGCACATAACCACGGGTTCGCAGTTGAAGCACCAACGCAATCGCAATTTACTACCGTTTACGGTGCTGGCGAAGTTACTCATATCTGTTTAAATGATGGTGTAGTAGAAGGTATTCGATTAATTGATAGACCCGCTTTTAGCGTGCAATATCATCCAGAAGCTGCTGCTGGTCCGCACGATGCGAACTATTTATTTGATGATTTCGCTGAATTGATGCGGAGAAACCGTGCCTAAAGATCCGACTATTAATAGCGTATTAGTTATCGGCAGTGGACCGATTGTGATTGGTCAAGCATGCGAATTTGATTATTCGGGTACGCAAGCTTGCCGAGTGTTAAGGAGTGAAGGCATTCGGGTAATTTTAGTTAATTCAAATCCGGCAACCATTATGACCGATCCGGAATTTGCTGATGCAACATATATCGAGCCAATCACTACCCAATTTCTTGAAGAAATTATTGCTAAAGAGCGCCCAGATGCGATTTTGGCAACTCTTGGTGGTCAAACTGCGTTAAACGCTGCAATTGGATTACATAAAGCTGGTTTATTAGAAAAATACGGTACGAAATTGATTGGCGCCGATGTGGATGCGATTGAGCGTGGTGAAAATCGTGAAATTTTCCGAAACATTGTGGCGAAAATCGGTGGCTCCTCCGCAAAATCCGTTATCTGTCACACGATGCCAGAATGTTACGCGGCAGTTTCAGAATTAAATTATCCAGTTGTTGTTCGCCCATCTTTCACAATGGGTGGTTTAGGTTCTGGAATTGCATTTAATCCAGAGGAGTTGGAATTAATAGCTGGCGCTGGTTTACGACATAGTCCAACATCAGAAGTTTTATTGGAAGAATCAATTCTGGGCTGGAAAGAGTACGAACTTGAAGTTATGCGAGATCATAACGATAACGTTGTAATCGTATGTAGTATAGAAAATATTGATCCGATGGGCGTGCATACCGGAGATTCTATTACAGTTGCGCCAGCTCTAACTTTAACAGATGTCGAATTTCAAAACTTGCGCAATTTATCGATAGATATTATCCGTGAAGTTGGAGTTGCTACTGGTGGTTGCAATATTCAATTCGCGATCAATCCTGCGGATGGCAGAATCGTTGTGATTGAAATGAATCCCCGCGTCTCTCGCTCAAGCGCGCTTGCCTCTAAAGCGACAGGTTTTCCGATCGCAAAAATAGCCACGAAGTTAGCAATTGGATATTCATTAGATGAAATTAAAAACGATATTACGAAAATGACGCCAGCTTCATTTGAACCGACTTTGGATTACATAGTTGTAAAAGTTCCACGTTTTGCATTCGAGAAATTTCCCGAAGCGGATCCACGTTTAACAACTACGATGAAAAGTGTTGGCGAGGCAATGGCGATTGGGAGAAGTTTCCCGGAAGCGTTACAAAAGGCGCTTCGATCTTTAGAGAAAAAGGGGAGCAGTTTTTCTTGGGGTAAATCTGATTATCAACTGTCGGAACTGCTTGAGTTAATGCGCACACCGACGGAATTTAGGCTTAGTCAGGTACAGCAAGCGCTATCTCTCGGAGCGTCGATTACGCAAGTGCATGAAGCCACAAAGATAGATAACTGGTTTTTAACGCAGATTTCGCTGATTAATCAAATGGCGAAATCCATCAAAGATGCAACAGATTTAGACCGGTCGTTGTTATTGAAAGCTAAACGGTTGGGTTTCTCCGATTTACAAATTTCATTACTACGTGAAGTTTCAGAGGAAGAGATTCGCCGATTACGACATCGGTTAGAAGTGCGACCAGTTTTCAAAACTGTAGATACATGCGCTGCGGAATTTGAAGCGTTTACTCCCTACCATTATTCAACCTACGAAGAAGAAAGCGAAATTAAACCAAGAAGTAAACCAGCCGTAATTATTCTAGGTTCGGGCCCAAATCGCATCGGTCAAGGTATTGAATTTGATTACTCCTGCGTACATGCTTCATTTACATTGAGTCAGGCGGGATATGAAACCATCATGGTTAATTGCAATCCAGAAACTGTTTCAACCGACTATGACACATCTGATCGACTTTATTTTGAACCGCTTACACTTGAAGATGTTTTGGAGATTATTAACGCTGAAACTTTAGCGGGACCTGTGTTGGGGGTAATTGCCCAGCTTGGCGGTCAAACACCATTAGGTCTTGCGCAAGGATTGCAAGATGCCGGTGTAACTATTTTGGGAACAAGTCCAGCGGCAATAAATTTAGCTGAGGATCGGGGCGAGTTCGGCAGAATTCTTTCCGAAGCTGGTCTACGCGCGCCTGAATATGGGATGGCTTTCTCTTTTGCGCAAGCGGTGGAAGTGGCTAGCAGAATTAAATATCCAGTATTAGTGCGACCATCATTTGTGCTAGGCGGCCGCGGTATGGAAATCGTTTATGACGATGAATCTTTGAAATCCTTCATCATAAAAGCTACCGAGATAACACCAAACCATCCAGTTTTAATTGACCGATTCTTAGATGACGCTATCGAAATAGATGTTGATGCACTTTTTGATGGCGAAAACCTTTATCTAGCTGGGGTTATGGAACATATAGAAGAAGCGGGTATCCACTCTGGTGACTCAGCTTGTGTTCTGCCGAGCATGTCGCTAACTTCAGATCAACTAAATGAAATTCGTGACGCAACTGAGAAGATCGCACGCGGCGTTGGCGTTCAAGGTTTGATAAATATCCAATACGCAGTTGCGGCAAATCAGCTCTATGTTTTAGAGGCCAATCCACGGGCTTCACGAACCGTCCCTTATGTCTCAAAAGCAACTGGAGTGCAATTAGCAAAAGCCGCGGCAAGAATTGCAGTTGGCGCTAAATTAAGTGAATTACGCGAGTTGAAAATGTTACCGAACTTTGAAGTTGGTCAAGCCCATGGAGTTTCGGTCAAAGAGGAAGTATTGCCATGGAATAGATTCCGCAGAACTGATGGCAAAGGCGTCGATTCCGTTCTTGGCCCCGAGATGCGCTCCACCGGTGAAGTTATGGGAATTGCCGATAATTTTGGCGCAGCCTATGCAAAGAGTCAGATCGCAGCATTCGGTCCACTACCGCAAAGTGGATCGGTCTTTCTTTCGCTTTCCGAAAAGGACAAAATTGAGTCACTTCCATCTGCAATCGAGTTGTTTAAAATGGGATTTACAATTTATGCAACTTCTGGAACGCACGCATTTCTTGCGGCTAATCAAGTGGTATCAACTTTGGTCCGTAAACATTCTGATAGCGGAAACTCTGAGGCAGAGTTATCAGCTGTTGAAATAATCTCCTCTGGAAAAGTGGATTTAGTCATTAACACTCCATTGGGTAGAGGTACTAGACAAGATGGTTGGCTAATTCGAACAGCTGCAATCCAGAGATCTTTACCGTGTATAACCACTATCCCTGGGTTTAAGGCGGCAGTTGCTGGAATACAATCGTTACGTAACGATGCGTTGGCGGTTCGTTCATTGCAAAGTTGGTTAGCATGAAGATCAATCGTCGCGCGCAACAGCGAAGTGTTGAGATTGTAAGTAATAAGAAAATCGGCGCCTACCACCATATGATCTTCGCGGTAGGGGATATGGCTTTGCACGCTCTCCCTGGAAATTTTGTTGCGATCAGCGTTGGTGGTCCTGGTAGCGCGATGGTGTTGCGTCGAGCATTTGCAATTTACCGCACGCACGATCGCGGAAACTATGGCGGCACCTTAGAGCTTGTGGTTGCGCCACATGGACAGGGTAGTAAATGGTTAACCGGTCTACCGATGCACGCCACGGTAGATATGGTTGGTCCGCTAGGAACAAATTTTGGAATTCCAACTGAACCAGTAAATGCGTTATTAGTAGGCGGTGGTTATGGATCGGCCCCACTATTTGGCCTTGCAGAATTGTTAAAAGAAAATGGATGTCGGGTTGATATGGTTCTTGGAGCATCTTCAGCTGGAAAAATTTATGCACCATTAGAAGGTAAACGAGCAGTTAATTCCATGACAGTTACCACCGATGATGGTAGCGCTGGCACTAAAGGGCGAGTTGTAACAGTTCTGCCAGATTTAATTGAACGATATAACGTTGAGATTATCTATTCTTGTGGACCAATGGCGATGTTATCTGCAGTGCAAGATATTGCTAAGCAGAGTGGAATTATGCATCAATGCGCTGTCGAAGAATCAATGGCCTGCGGAATCGGTGTCTGTATGACCTGTGTTGTGCCATTACGTGATGAAACTGGGGCTATCAAAATGTCCAGAAGTTGTATTGACGGTCCCGTTATGGATGGCGCGAGTGTTATATGGAATTCAAATGGCGTTATCCCAGCCGGGACTATTGGTGCGCCAAATGTCTAATTTTGATTTCAGTACTTCGTTTAGCAACAGCCACTTTCCTAATCCAATCTTTACCGCAAGCGGGTGCGCCGGATCTGGAAAAGAGTTGGCACAATTTTTTTCGTTAGCTGAAATTGGTGCCGTAGTAACTAAATCAATAATGTTAAAAGCGCGTTCTGGTAGAGCAACGCCACGGATGGCTGAAACCCCATCTGGAATGTTGAATTCAATCGGTTTACAAGGACCAGGGGTAGATCAATTTCTTGCTGAAGACATCCCTTTTTTACAGAAGGCTGGTGCACGTATTGTTGTCTCTATCGCAGGTGAAACTGTTGATGATTATGGTTCGCTCGCACGAAGATTACGAGGAATAGCTGGAGTTTGCGCAGTAGAAGTTAATATTTCTTGCCCCAACGTTGAAAATCGTGGTCAAGTATTCGCTTGCGATTTAATTGCATCTCGTGCGGTTGTAGAGGTAGTTCGCCGCACTTTAGGTGGTGAATTACCGATTATTGTTAAATTATCACCTGATGTAACCGATATTGTGGCGATAGCTAGCGAAGTTATTTCTGCTGGTGCCGATGGTTTAGCTCTTATAAATACATTACTCGGCATGGTGATAGATATTGATTCGATGCGTCCAAAACTAGGTGGTAAAACTGGTGGATTGTCGGGTCCGGCGATTCGACCGGTAGCAGTTCGGGCGATTTACCAAGTACATCAGGCCTTTCCTAAAACCCCAATTTTAGGTATGGGTGGCGTGAGTAATGGAAGAGATGCCTTAGAGTTAGTTTTAGCTGGCGCGAGTGGAATTTCAATTGGTACTGCAACTTTTGGAAACCCTACGGCTGTTATCAATGTGAAAGAAGATCTCGAGAAACTATTGATAGAGCGCGGTTTTTCTACTTTTAAGGAAGCGATCGGTTTTGCACATCGAGGTGAAAATGGTTAGCCAACAACCGATTATTTTGGCAGTTGATACGACCGATTTAGATGTCGCAAAGAAATGGATTTCTGCAACGCGAGCATCAATTTCCATCTACAAAATTGGTTTAGAATTTTTCTTAAAATTTGGAATCGACGGTATAAATAGATTGCGCGCTGATTTTGATTTTGAACTTTTTTTAGATTTGAAATTACATGATATTCCAAATACCGTAACTGGAGCCTGTCGAAGTTTGTTAGACCTTGACCCTTATTTTTTAACAGTTCATGCTGCGGGCGGGGCAAAAATGGTTGCTGCGGCAGTTAGCGAACTTCCAAATACGCGAATTACTGGTGTAACAATCTTGACCTCTCTAGATGAAGCCGATGTTAAAGCGATTGGTTTCGAAAATGATGCGTTATCAAGTGCTGCACAGCTTGCTAAGGTTGCGGTTTCTGGTGGAGCGAAGGCAATCGTTTGTTCACCTCTTGAAGTTGCCGCAATCCGCAATTCGATTCCTAAGAATATTTCGTTAATAACTCCAGGGGTGCGTCCGATTGGGAGCGCAAGCGCAGATCAATCGCGCGTGATGACGCCTGCAATGGCGATCCAAAGTGGTGCGGACTTTTTAGTTATCGGACGTCCGATAACTGAGGCATCAGATCCCGGTGAAGCCGCCGCGAAGATTCTCGCTTCCCTTTAAGGTTTAATTACTCCATGGGTGCGCCACCAATTCTAAGTACGCAGGAACGTAAAGCTGCCTTACTAAAAGCTGCAGCGGCGCGACAAGAGCGAGCGAAAGTTAAAGCTCAAATTAAAAACGGTGAAATTGCGCTTTTAGAAGTCTTGCAGAGCCAAAGTCCCGCGATATTAAAAATGCGAGTTAAATCGATGTTGGAATCTATTCCGGGTGTTGGTGTGGTGCGGGCTCTTGCAATTATGGAACGTATTGGAATTTCAGAGAAGCGAAGAGTTAAAGGTTTAGGTGCGCAACAATTAGCCGCAATTAAAAATGAATTTGGAATAGATCCATGATAGGAAAATTAATCGTACTCTCTGGGCCTGGTGGTGTCGGCAAAAGTACGATTAGCAATGAGATTAGAAAAGATGATCGGTTTGTTTTGAGTATCTCTTTTACAACTCGCAAACCTCGAGAGGGCGAAATTGACGGTTACGATTACCATTTTATTACCGATGGTGAATTTAATGAATTAATCGCAACCAATGCGCTTTTAGAGCACGCACAATTTGCTGGCGCAAAATATGGGACTCCACGATCCGCGGTCGAATCCGCGTTAGAATCTGGCAAACACGTATTATTGGAGATAGAAATTTCTGGTGCTAGACAAGTGCGTAACCATTTTCCAACAGCTATTTTAGTTTTTTTAATGCCACCATCTTGGGAAGAGTTGAAGGCACGGATAACCGCTAGGGGAACTGATCATCCGGAACGGATAGCGGCAAGGCTTGAATTGGCTGAAGCGGAGATGGCGGCAGCCTCGGATTTCGACCAGATTCTGGTAAATCACGAGGTCGATGAGGTAGTCAGAGGACTGGTAGCCTTGGCGACTGCGGCTGAGTGATTTAATACTCGAGGCAACCACCGAAATATTTTTTTTGAGGAGTAATTTGTGGCAAATGTAGATGGCATCACCAATCCGCCAATTGATGAACTTTTAGATAAAGCTGGCTCTAAATACAGTTTGGTGCTTTACGCCGCAAAACGCGCTCGACAGATCAATGCTTACTATTCGCAACTCGGTGAAGGTTTACTTGAATACGTTGGTCCATTAGTTGAAACGCATGTTCATGAAAAGCCGCTTTCGATTGCGCTTCGTGAAATTAATGATGGGTTGCTAACTATTGAGAACCTTGAGCCAACTGTCCAGAATTAATATCTCCCTTTAACGAGAGTTAAAAGGTAAAAAATGTCAGAATTATCCTTCCCTAGAGGCCGCGAAGTTGTATTAGGAGTCGGTGCGGGGATTGCGGCATATAAGGCGTGCGACTTGCTTCGCCGGCTACAAGATCATGGATTTTTAGTTACGGTTGTTCCAACACCATCAAGTTTGAATTTCGTAGGCAAAGCAACCTGGGAAGCGCTCTCTGGGCGTAAAGTTACAACAGATGTTTGGGAAGATATTCCGTCAGTTCCGCATGTTTCGTTAGGTGCCAAAGCTGATTTTATTATTATCGCACCAGCAACAGCGGATCTAATCGCCAGAATTGCAGCCGGTAGAGCTGATGATTTATTAACAAACACGCTGCTTACTACTACAGCGCCGATTGTTATAGTGCCGGCAATGCATCCGCAAATGTGGCTAAACCCAGCTACAGTTTCTAATATTGCATTATTAAGATCGCGTGGAATATCTGTGATGGAACCTGCTTTTGGTCGACTAACTGGGGATGATGTCGGTGTCGGACGATTCCCAGAAACTGCAGATATCGTTTCCGAATTTCTAGAGATTACGAAAAGCAAAAGTGACTTGTTAGGTAAAAAATTATTGATAACAGCTGGTGGAACTAGGGAAGCGATTGATCCAGTTCGTTATATCGGCAATCGATCAAGTGGTAAACAAGGTTATGCGATCGCATATGCCGCCGCTAAACGTGGTGCGATCGTCGAATTAATTGCTGCTAATACTGGTTTTTCGGATATCGAAGGTATAAAAACCACACATGTCGAAAGCGCGGATGAGATGGATTATGCCGTTAAAAATTATTTCCCAGAAAGCGATGCGCTAATAATGTGCGCTGCAGTGGCTGACGCTAAACCAACTAATTTTTCGGTAAACAAGATTAAAAAATCAACTTTGAGCGAAATCGAATTGAGTAAAAATCCAGATATTCTGGCAGGTGTTTCGAAAACCCGTAGAGAAGGTCAAGTTTTACTCGGATTTGCCGCTGAAACTGATTCGAATTTGCTCGCCTATGGAAAAGAAAAATTGATCGCTAAAGGCGTGGATTTTCTATATGTAAACCAAGTAAATAATGGTGCAATTTTTGGTGCAGACGTTACATCAGGATATTTATTGAGCGATGACGGGTCAGTTGCTCAAATTGCAGAGGTTTCCAAAGACACGCTAGCCGATTTGTTACTCGATAGCGTTGCGGAGCGGTTAAGGTATGCCAATGTCTAAACGATTATTCACATCTGAATCGGTAACAGAAGGCCATCCAGATAAGATGGCTGATCAAATTTCGGATGCAATCTTGGATTCCTTATTAAGACAAGATAAGAATTCGCGCGTTGCAGTCGAAACTCTGCTAACCACCGGGCAAGTGCATGTTGCCGGTGAAGTAACCACTAATGGTTATGCAGATGTGATGGGGTTGGTACGCGATACTGTTTTAGAAATTGGTTATGACTCATCTGATAAAGGTTTTGATGGCAACTCATGTGGCGTTTCCATATCTATTGGTCAACAATCACAAGATATCGCTGCCGGGGTTAATCATGCTTTCGAAGAACGAGTTTCACAATCTGTCGATCCGCTAGATTTACAAGGTGCTGGTGATCAAGGGTTGATGTTTGGATATGCAACAACAGATACTCCGGAGTTAATGCCATTGCCGATTTGGTTAGCCCACAAATTAGCGCAGAAGTTAACTCAAGTTCGTAAGTCTGGAGAGTTGGGATACTTACGTCCAGATGGAAAAACCCAAGTTACAATTGAATACGATGGCGATAAGCCTGTCTCCCTCAATACTGTAGTTATATCTAGCCAGCATGCGGCAAATATAGATTTAGAGAAACAATTAGCTCCAGAGGTTAAGGCGAAAGTTATTGACCCGGTTCTTAAAGAGATCAATTTGCCTTTCAAAGACCTGCGGGTTCTGATTAATCCAACGGGGCGTTTTGTTACGGGTGGTCCGATGGGAGATGCCGGTTTAACTGGACGAAAAATTATTGTTGATACTTATGGCGGGATGGCGCGCCACGGCGGCGGTGCTTTTAGTGGAAAAGATCCCTCAAAAGTGGATCGTTCTGCAGCCTACGCAATGCGTTGGGTAGCCAAAAACGTTGTGGCGGCTGGTTTAGCCACCCGGTGTGAAGTACAAGTTGCCTATGCGATTGGAAAAGCCCAACCAGTTGGATTATTTGTTGAAACTTTCGGTACCGAAAAAGTTCCAGTTAATCAAATCTCCGACGCAGTGTTAGCAGTTTTTGACCTACGTCCCGCTGCAATTATTCGCGATTTGCAGTTGTTAAAACCAATTTATTTAGAAACTGCGGCTTATGGACATTTCGGTCGCGAACTTCCCAATTTTTCTTGGGAGAGAGCAGATCGCGTAACCGCTTTGCAATCTCAGATAAAAGGTTAAATTGCTGTGGCGCAATTGCGACCACTTCGCCTTGTATCCCAACGGGCAAATCAAAATATCAATTCATTAGTAAAAAGTGATTTAGTTATTGATGTTGTTGTTGATACACCCGTTTTACATTTAGATGGAAATTACACTTACGCTATCTCTGAAAAAGAGCGTGAGTTCATCAAAGTCGGTTCGCTGGTAAAAATACCATTTGGTAAAACCGTCACAACTGGGTATGTTTTAAATATCCGTGATCGAGTCGATTCAGATGTTTCGATCAAAGGTATTGTTTCAGTAATTTCTAGTCAAGCTCTGCTACAACCTAAAATTTGGAATTTTGTAAAAGCGGCTGCTGCTCGATATTGCATCAATCCAAGTGATTTAATCCGGTTCGCAATACCGGCAAGAGTTGCTAGTTGTGAGCGAACTATCGGAAATCCGGCTTTAAATGTTCCACCCAAGAGAAAGATTGCAACTTCAAAGAATACGCTTTTAGAGAGCATTTACGGTGCAAAAATAGCTGCGCTAGTTGGAACGGGTAACGGCGCAATTTTAGCTCCGACAGCTATTGATACTTTTCTCTTACTTACAGAGATGATTCAACGAAAAATTCAAACCGGTGCAACGCTGGTGATCGTGCCCGATTTAAAGGATTTAAACCGATTAGAAAAGTATCTCTCTGATATTGGAGCGATAGATTTCATCAGATTTGATTCATCACTAGCAAAAACTGATCGATACTCCGCATTTTTGCAAATATTGCGTGGCGAAAAGAATCTAGTAATTGGTAATCGATCTGCAATATTTGCACCTATACCGAATTTAAAAAATCTGATTATTCTCAATGAATCGGATCCCTCGCATTTCGAACGTAGATCACCCTACGCAAACACCAGGGATTTAGCGCTCTTACGTTCTACGACTGAGAGTATTTCGCTTTGGTTCTTGGATGCTTCGCCCTCGTTGGAACTTCTGCGTTTAGTTGATAGCAAGTGGTTACCTTTTTTTACACCGGAAAAAATATTTTCACATGATAGGAAATGGTCAATAACAGCCGAGAGTGACGATTTTGCCCGAAAAAATCTATTCACAGTTATTCGTAAAGGATTGAGTACCGGTCCGGTTCTGGTTGTCGTAGCCGAACGCGGATATTTCAATTCGGCAACATGTAATCAATGTAAAAATCAGGCGCTCTGCCGGTGTGGTGGCAAACTTATAATTGGAAAAAATATAGGAACGCCAGAGTGTGTGCTTTGCAACGAAAAATATCCGGAATGGAAGTGTAAATACTGTAACGCTGGGAAATTGCACCGATACCAAAAGGGCGACGAACGTCATTTAGAAGAGTTCGGTAAGGCATTTCCAAAAGTATTAATTATTTCTTCGAACGGGAAGATGTCGAAAGACTCGATTGATGATGAGAAAGTTATCGTGATTGCCACGCCAGGGAGTGAGCCTGCTACCCCCAATGGGTATGGTGCAATTGTGTTGTTAGATGGAAAATCAATTTTTAATCGTCCCTTCTTGCGAAGTGAAGAGGAAGCTAGATATAGATGGCTAAATGCACTTACCTCACTTAAACCAGGGGGAGACATTTACCTCTCACTACCTGAGTCACACCCAGAAGTTCAATCGATTTTGCAAAGTGCCCCCTTAAAATCAAGTAGAACGGAGCTAGAGAATAGACGGGAATTATCACTGCCACCTTTCTCCAGATTCATTGAAGTGCAAAGTGAAAGTAAGGAAATCAATCAGATTACGCAGCAGTTCAAAGATGAGAAAAGTTTTGCCTGCGATATTTTGGGTCCATCTCAAGTTGATAAATTAAATAGTAAAATTATCTTGAAAGTTCCGATCGCAAATGGGGCGAAATTGGGAGAAATCATTTACGATTTGCAGCGTTATCGCAGCGCTAAAGGTAAGAAACCACTTCGCGTGCAAGTTGACCCGTTTACTATTTAATCTCAGATAGAGTACGTTCATGGCGTTGCAACCGATTAGATTATTCGGGGACCCAATTCTGGCTACACCCGCTGCGGCTGTACTAGATTTCGATAAAGAATTGCGTACTCTAGTTACGGATTTAACGGATACCATGATTGATGCACCAGGTGCCGGGCTCGCTGCACCACAAATTGGAGTTCCGTTGCGAGTATTTGTTTGGCATGTTAACGACACTTTTGGGCATTTGATAAATCCTTCGTTAGATTTAAGCCAAGAATTACAAGATGGTGAGGAAGGGTGCTTATCTTTTCCTGAATTGAGTTATGAAACTCCAAGAGCACTACGAGCCGTTGCCAAAGGTTTTAACATGCATGGTGAACCTATTGTGATTGAGGGTAGTGAATTGCTGGCTAGAGCATTGCAACATGAAACTGATCATTTAGATGGCATCCTTTTTATCGATAGGCTTCCGAAAGATTTACGAAAACAAGCTATGGCCGAAATTCGCGAATCGGATTGGTTTATGGCAGCCAATGATCGCGGTATTACACCAAAATTCAAGATATCTCCCCATCAAACCAATGGTTTGGGATTGTAATTATTTTGCGAATAGCAATTGCATCATCTTCCTTAGTGGCTATACCTACTTTGGAAGCGTTGGAAAATAGTCAATATGAATTAGTGGGATTAATCAGTACGCCAGATGCTCCAGCCGGAAGAGGGAGAACGCTTACTCCAAATGATTTTGTAAATTGGAGTAATCAAACTGGGAGATCGGTATTTAAACCAAACGATTTTGCCGAACTGGCAGAGACCATTGTGGAAGTTTCTCCAGATATAGTGATCACAATCGCATATGGCAAATTAATACCGGAATCACTACTCGCAGAAGTTAGATTAGGTTGGCTCAATTTGCATTTTTCCTTACTGCCAAGATGGCGTGGCGCTGCGCCAGTGCAATGGGCGCTAATCAATGGTGATGCTGAAACCGGAGTAACAGTTTTTAAACTTGAAAAGGGCATGGACACAGGTCCTATCTTTACCTCTGCGAAACTAGCGATTTCTGAATCTTCAACAACAGATTCGTTGTTAAATGAGCTTTCAGTATTAGGTAGCGTCTCGGTATTGAAAGCTATTGATTTATTACTTTCTGGATCCTCGCCAGAACCGCAAAGCGGGCATGGAACGTTTGCTCCAAAAATTACTAAATCAGATGCTGCTATTGATTGGGCACAAACTAGTAAAGAAGTAGATTCTCTGATCAGAGCGATGACTAGCAATCCAGGCGCATGGACAAAAATTAATGGAACTAGAATTGTGGTGAACAAAGCCTCCAGAGTTAATTCCCAATATAACGAGGGTGAAATTCGTCAAGTTGGTGAAGCGATCCATGTTGGTACATCAGAAGGTGCAATTGCGTTAGAGATCGTTACTCCAGAAGGAAAAAGAACAATGTCAGCATCTGACTGGTTCCGCGGTGCGCGATTAGCGAACGGAAGTATTTGTGAAAAGATCTGATAGTCGGAGCTACTCTAAACCGAACCCGGATCTTCCGCGTTTAATGGCATATGAAACACTGCATGAAGTCACTTTTGAAGGCGGGTATAGCAATTTATTGTTGCCAAAAAGACTTGAAAAAAGCGAACTTGATTTGAGGGATAGATCTTTTGTAACTGAACTGGTTTATGGAACTCTACGGATGCAGGGTAAACATGATTCCAGAATAGCTAAAAGTGCGGCACGAACATTGGCTCAGATAGATCCGAAGGTTTTACTTTGTTTGCGTTTGGGTGTTCACCAAATTTATGAGATGAGAATCCCAGATCATGCCGCTGTCTCTGCGACTGTGGAATTGGCTCGAAAAGTTGCTGGTGAATCTAGCGGATCATTTGTTAATGCAGTACTACGAAATATGACAAATTCAATACCACAAGAAGTAGTGGCGTTCAATTTGGACGATGTGGAAGATAAAATTTCATTCTTAGCTACTGAATTTTCACACCCTGAATGGATTGTTTCAGCATATTTGGATCATCTTAAAGATTACAAAAATGTCTCAGATTTATTGCTTGCGAATAATTTACCAGCGCAACCAACTTTGGTTGCATGGCCAAATTTTTGTTCAGTAACAGATTTAGAAAATTCCGGTGCCGTTGCGTTAATAGATAGTAATTTTGCCGCCGCTTACGATGGAAATCCTGGTTTGATTTCGGCAATTAGGAGTAGAAATGCTGGAGTTCAAGATTATGGATCACAGTTAGTAACTGAAATATTCCATGCAACTGCAACTGATTCAGGAAAAAAGTTGCGCTGGTTGGATATGTGCGCTGGTCCCGGCGGGAAAAGTGCATTACTCACCTCACTTTTAAGCAAAAGCTCTGATGTATTTGTAGCAAACGAAATTTCGGAGGCTCGAGCCGAACTAGTCAATCAGGTTATCAAAATCGGAGAAGTTATTTCGCATGATGGTCGGGAATTGTCAAAAATGGGTTTTGCTAAATCTGAGAATAAATTCGATCGAATTTTAATAGACGCGCCATGTACGGGTTTAGGAGCGTTAAGACGTCGCCCGGAGACACGATGGCGCCGTTCAATAAATGATCTTAAATCTTTAATGCAATTACAAAAAGAGTTGCTGCATAGCGCGACTGAAATTTTGCAGGACGATGGCTTGATCGCATATGTAACGTGCTCGCCACATTTGAATGAAACTAGATTCCAAGTTAAGGAATTTTTAAGAACGCATAGAGATTTTGAGCTCGCGCCAATTCCAAAAGGGGTAGCGCGCGGCGGGTACACATCTGCACTCCTCGACGATGGCATGTTTCAATTGTGGACTCATATTCACGGAACTGATGCTATGTTTATGGCGTTATTAAAAAAGAAGATAGGTGAAGTGACCCACTCATGATACGTATTTGTCCAAGTATCCTCAATGCTAACTTCGATGATCTCCCTAATGAGATAATGCGGGTGGCAAAGAGTGCGGATCTAATTCATCTAGATATCATGGACAATATTTTTGTTCCTAACTTTACTTTTGATTTTGCTAGTGCGGAAAAGATCATTAACGAAAGCGTGCTGCCGATTGATGTTCATCTGATGGTGGAGAAAGCAGATCACGCTGGTCCAGCTTATGCTTTGACAGATGCGGTAAGCGTAACTATTCATTATGAGGCAACTGAGCATGTTTCTGCGACGCTTTCTAAAATCAAAGAATCTGGAACTAGAGCCGGTTTAGCGATAAAGCCGAACACTTCAATTGATGTTATAAAACCATATCTAAACCTGATTGACATGATTTTAGTTATGACAGTTGAACCTGGTTTCGGTGGCCAAAGTTTTATGAAAGATATGATGCCTAAAGTTAAAACAGCGAGGAATTGGTTGCGTAGCAATGGGTTTAACGATACTTGGTTGCAAGTTGACGGCGGAGTCTCAGAAGAAACTATTGCAATGGCCAGCCAAGCGGGAGCAGATGCATTTGTTGCTGGTAGCGCCGTATATCGCGCCAACGATCCAAGCGAAATGGTTAATAAACTCCGAGCAATAGCTCAGGATGCGTATATAAGTTAGAAGTGGCATACTTTCGTTACACGTTTCCGGGGGTCGGTGTAAATCCGAACCGGCGGTTAAAGTCCGCGACCCGATCTAAGCCATAGATCGGTTGACTTGGTGTAATTCCGAGACCGACAGTTAAAGTCTGGATAAAGGAAAACGCGGAGTACTTGGCTATGTATTTTTTGCCAGGGCTCGGTTTGCTCTCCCTCGGCTTATTTAAGGGAGCAATTATGTCGATTTTAAAATGGTTATTTGAAGCGCAAATTCATTTCGGTTCCAAATCCATTGCATGGCGTGAAGTTATTGGTGGATCTTTGGGTTTAACAAGTGCAGTTTTCGGAATGCGTCGAAAAGTGGCAGCTTGGCCAATCGGAATTATTGGGGATGCTCTGCTTTTTACAGTTTTCCTTGGAGCAGTTTTCTCTTTTGGAGATAATAAGGAGCATGCAAATTTCTACGGTCAAGCCGGACGCAATCTTCTTTTGATATTAGTGAGTATTTATGGATGGTTTAGATGGAGCGCATCCCGAAAAACTGGCGGTGATTTAAAGCCAGTTGTTTCGCCAAGATGGACTACCAGTAAAGAAAAAACGTTCTTGGTGCCAGCAATCGTAATTTTCTATCTGCTTGCATATCAGATTTTTAAATTATTAGGGGAGAGCGGAACGTGGCTTCTTGTGGATACTTGGATCTTTACTGGAACAGCTTTAGCTACATTCGGAATGAGCCGTGGATATGTTGAATTCTGGTTGGTTTGGGTAGCAGTAGATTTGGTCGGAGTGCCGTTCGCATTCAAAAACGGTTATTACCCAACCGGAACTCTCTATGCAATTTACCTGCCATTTGTGCTCTGGGGGTTCATTTCCTGGCTCAAAATCTCAAAGCGAGAGCGAGTTCAACTCTAGTAAAATATCGGGATGAAGAACTTTGAAACTCTCTGGGCGGAATTGAACCAAATTGCGGTCAACCGTCCAGAGAATTCAAATACTATTTCTGAATTAGATTCTGGGATACATGCAATCGGTAAGAAAATAATTGAGGAAGCTGGCGAAGTTTGGTTAGCGGCTGAGCACGAGACAAATAAAGCCTTGGCGTTGGAGATAAGTCAGCTTCTTTACCATTTGCAAGTGTTGATGATTGCTCGTGGGATTTCGTTAGATGAGATTTATGCGAATCTATAAGAGCGTGGAGAATTAAATTCCATGACATTGAAAATAGCGTTACCAAATAAGGGTTCGTTGTCAGATGCTGCTATTGCAATTTTGCGGGAAGCAGGTTATCGACAACGTAATGACGCAAGAGATTTGGTTTTCATTGATCCAGAAAATGATGTGGAATTCTATTATTTACGACCTCGAGATATTGCGGTATATGTAGGCTCCGGTGAATTACAAATTGGTATCACTGGCAAGGATTTGTTGATAGATTCTGCAGCGAACGCAGCAGAGATCATCGGTTTGGATTTTGGCAAGAGTACTTTTAGATTTGCAGCAGAAATAGATATTAATGATGAGTCAGCAATTTCAGGCAAACGGATAGCAACTGCCTATCCTGGAATTGTTTCGTCTTATTTAAAAAGAACTGGGATTAAAGCGACCATAGTTAAACTTGACGGTGCAGTGGAAAGTTCAATTCGCCTTGGCGTAGCTGATGTAATAGCTGATGTGGTTTCAACTGGCGGTACTTTAAAGCAAGCAGGACTTAAAGTTTTTGGTAAACCGATTTTACAAAGTGAAGCAATTCTAATTGAACGAGTTGGCGCAATTAGGTCCCAGCAAATTGAAACTTTAATTCGCCGATTATCGGGAGTTGTTATTGCTAGACAATATGTTTTGGTCGATTACGATGTCGAAAGTGCTAATTTGGAGGCTGCCTGCGCAATTACTCCAGGTATCGAGTCGCCAACGGTTTCGCCTCTACAAAAGAATGGCTGGTCCGCTGTGCGGGCGATGGTGTTAAGAAAAAATATTCATCTAGTTATGGACGAACTTTACGAAGCGGGGGCTCGAGGAATTTTAGTTACAGATATTCACGCAAGTCGCCTTTAAAGCGTTAATTACCGTTGATTTCTAAACTAGTGATACCCAGTAAATAGAGCACTGAATCTAGGTTCGTTACATTGAGCACAATATCGGCAACTTGATGCAAGACTGGCTTTGCGTTAAAGGCAATTCCTGTTCCTGCTACTTTCAACATCTCAAAATCGTTAGCGCCATCACCAATTGCGATCGTATTTGATAATGCAATCTCGGCTTCGTTAGCTAAATCAATTAAAGTTTCTGCTTTGGCGTGGCTATCTATTATTTTTCCGGTTAATTTTCCGGTTAATTTTCCATCTTGAATCTCAAGTTTATTCGCTCGATATTTAGTTATTCCGATTTCTTGCATTAGATCTTCTATGACATCTACAAAACCGCCGGAGACCGCTGCTACTAAATGGCCACGGACCAGCATTTGCCTTACCAGATTTTTAACACCTGGCGTTAAATGGATATCTTTTCTAATCTCAGTTAAGGCACTTGCATCAAGACCAGCCAAGAGTTGAACGCGTTTGGTTAAAGATTCTTTGAAATCTAATTCACCACGCATTGCAGCGGCGGTGATCGCTGCCACTTCATCTCCCATATTTGCTTTAATTGCGAGCAGATCGATAACTTCTTCCGCTATTAAAGTGGAATCTACATCGCAGATTAGTAGTTTTCTGCCATAACTATTGGCGTTATTATCAAGTACTGTCACCGCAGTTTTATGTTCACGGCCGACTGCGGCAATTTCCTTCCGCAACTCCGGCAATTTCTGCGCCTCGATTTTTATAACAAATTCAATGGCAAGGAGTGGATCGGTGGTGATTTTAGAGATTCTCGTAATGTTCGCACCATTTTTAGTGATGACAGAAGTTAAAGCTGATAAGGCTTTCGGGGTAAAAGAATCCCCAACCAAGATCATTTTTGCGCTAGTTGCATTTGACTGGAAATGCGTGAAGTTCGAAAAATGTGCGGCGAAATCTAGATCAAGTTTTGTTGCGATTAATTGCAAATCAGATTCAAGAACGTCCGCATGCGCTGGATCTAGTTCAATTTGAATTGTAAAAATAGTGCGATCGCTGATCAATATCTCTTCCAAATCAAGGATTTTAATTGAGAATGGCGATAGTGCGGCGAAAATCTCCGAGGCAGTTCCGGCTCTGTCGGTTCCACTAAAAAGCAAGAGACCAATGAATTTAGAGTTATCGCTCTTCTGTGTTTGTCCGCTCACTCGACGAGTTTATCGGTATCTTTCTCACCTATGAGCGCTGTTTTATCCTTCCGAAATGTTTCGGTCCGTAAAGGTGCGCGAACCATTTTGGGGCCGCTTGATTGGGAAGTTGCTACAGGAGAGCGATGGGTGATTCTTGGGCCCAATGGCGCTGGTAAAACAACGCTCTTGCAAATGTGCGCAACTTTGGCGCATCCAACTACGGGAACAGTATCAATACTTGGCAAAGAACTTGGGAAAGTTGATGTTTTCGAGTTACGTAATCGAATTGGTTTTACATCAAGTGCAATGATTGATCTTCTGCCACCGGAAGAAAAGGTTATGGATACAGTTTTAACTGCGGCTTACGCAATGTTAGAACGTTGGCAAGAAATTTATGATTTATGGGATGAGTCCCGAGCTAAAGCTCTTCTTACTACATTCGGAGTACGGGAGTTAGGAGATCGGTTATTTGGAACGCTTAGTGAAGGTGAAAAAAAACGGGTTCAAATTGCGCGTTCGATCATGTCCGATCCCGAAGTATTACTACTTGACGAACCAGCCTCTGGATTAGATTTAGGAGGACGTGAAGACATATTGCGCAGAATTTCACAATTTGCAGCGGAACCCACTGCACCAGCAACTGTGATCGTGACTCATCATATTGAAGAGATTCCAACTGGTACGACTCATGTTTTGCTACTTAAAAATGGTACTGCGCTACACCAGGGCTTAATCGCTGAAACCCTTACAGCAGAATCACTCACTGAACTTTATGGTATTTCAATTTCGTTAGAGATTCGAAATGGTCGCTATTTTGCAATAGCTTTATAAAAAATAGGGCCCAATAATTTGGGCCCTATTTTCTATCTATACAGCTTGTTAATTTATTACCCGATCCAAGCATTGATTGGCGAAGCTAGGAAATAAATCATAAATAGACCCGATACTAGGAACAACAGCGGGTGAATTTCGCTCTTGCGTCCTTGAATGAATCGAATTACTACGTAAGTTACAAAACCTGCGCCGATACCGACAGAGATGTTGTAGGTAAATGGCATCAAAATTATTGTTAAGAATGCTGGAATTGCTATTCCTAGATCATCCCAATCAATTTGTTTGATACCGGTCATCATTAGAAAACCAACAATTACTAACGCTGGGGTAGCGGCTTCGTAAGGAATTACTGCAACCAAAGGCGCTAAGAATGTTGTTAGTAAGAAACAAATTCCCGTAACAACTGAAGCTAGGCCAGTGCGTGCGCCTTCACCAACACCCGATGCAGATTCAATATATGAAGTGTTTGAGGAAACACCAGCAGCGCCACCAGCAGCGGCAGCGATTGAGTCAACAATCAGAATTCTTTCTGCCCCTGGCACGTTACCGTCACGATCAACTAGACCTGCTTCTTGTCCAATGGCTGTCATGGTGCCCATCGTGTCAAAGAAGTCTGCTAATAAAAGCGTGAAAACAATTAAGAGCGCAGAAACGACAGAAATTCTGCTAAAAGATCCAAACAAATTGAAGTGGCCGAGCAAACCAAAATCTGGAGTTGCTACAACAGAATCAGGCATAGCTGGAACATTTAAGCCCCAACCTTTTGGATTCACTTTACCGGTAGCACCGTCAAAATTCGGACCGATTTTTAGCGAAGATTCGATAACGATCGCAACAATTGTAGAAACCACAATTCCGATGAGGAGCGCAGCTTTAACTTTGCGAACCATTAAGCCAACCATTAGAAGTAGACCGAATCCAAAAACTAAGACCGGCCAACCAACTAAAGTTCCGCTATCACCAAGTGTTACAGGTACTGGACCTGAAGCAGTTCGACGAACAAAACCAGCGTCGACAAGTCCAATCAATGCGATGAAAAGACCTATACCAACTGAAATGGCTACTTTAAGTTGAGTTGGTACCGCTTTAAATACAGCAACAC
>Ga0214919_10004403_pt1 | contig 20635 bp, 16 predicted proteins | sample LL1503_MetaG_FD_177994 | JGI IMG/M metagenome (GOLD analysis project Ga0214919, IMG submission 177994) | Freshwater microbial communities from Lake Lanier, Atlanta, Georgia, United States - LL-1503 | ecosystem: Environmental > Aquatic > Freshwater > Lake | place: USA: Georgia | collected... | reverse complement strand
GTGACTTGATTGATGTAGTGACCTACCCTGGAAGCGAGCACAGTTGGATGACGCACCCAGACTTGAAATACGAGAGGGTGTGGTGGCCTAATCACAAAATTTGGTCTGAAAGTAAATATATCGAAGCATATGCTGAAAAGACTTGGACCAGTTGGGTGAGTTGGGCCAAGTGTAAAGAGGGCTCTCAAGCTTGTATTTAGTAAATTAGCTCTCAATGTAAGCCAATCGTCTATGCCATCAAACCCAACCCTGCCGCCAAACCTCCTCGTCCTGCAGATCACGCCAAGCGATGACTTGGGTGGCTTTGGAGAACACGGCTTCGATTTCCACCAACTCGATCGGGTCGGTGGCCAACTCTGGTTGAATCACCCGGCAGACAAGAAAGTGCTTTTGTTTTTTCACGGGCGTCACTGCTGTCCATTTGCTTAACAACAGTTTCTTGGGGTTCAGGGGGTTCATCAGGACTTGGTCTTTGTATAAGGACTGGGAGGGCTGCAATCATCGCTTGCAGGCAAGCTCCTACAAAGTTGCGTGGTTCTAGGCTGGCTCAGCGTTGTCTGGCCGCTTTGATTTCCTGGCCCAACTCAATCACCGCCATGGCGTAGTAGCTGCTCCAGTTGTAGCGGGTGATGGCGTAAAAGTTTTCGGTTCCAGCCAAATAAGTGGGGGTATCTCCTCCATTTTGCAATTCAATCAAGGCCAAGGGGCCAAGGTGTTGCAGTGCTGCACCTTCAAGCATGGCCCCTTTGGCTAAGAAGCTATTGACAGGGAAGGTCGGCAATATGTCGGGCGCCATCAATGCATCCATGTTCAGTCGGGTGGCATCAAATTGCACAGGGTAATGCGTAGGCATGCCGGTTTGCCAATTGAAGGCTTTGAAGTAATGGGCCACCGAGCCAATCACATCGGAGGGACTGTTGTACAGGTCAATGCGGCCATCGCCGTCAAAGTCTATCGCGAACTTGGCCCAACTGCCTGGCATGAATTGGGGCCAACCCATGGCGCCTGCGTAGCTGCCTTTGATGGCCAAAGGGTCCCAACGGTTACGTTGGGCCAACAATAAAAACTGTTCCAATTCCCCAGAAAAATACGGTTGCCTTTCGGCAGCACGCGGATGCTGCGCCGGAAAATCAAAGGCCAAGGTGGCCAATGCGTCAATCACACGGAAATGACCGGTGTTTTGGCCATACAAAGTTTCGACGCCGATGATGCCGACGATGATTTCAGCGGGGACGCCATAGGTTTGTTCGGCACGTGCCAGGATGGCTTCGTGCGCTTGCCAAAAACGCATGCCTGCCTGGATCCTAATCGGTTCTACAAAACGGTTGCGGTAAGCCCGCCAATTTTTGGCGCTGGGTGTTGCTGGGGGCATCACGTATTGGGTGATGGCTGGAATTTTGCGTGCCTGCCCGACGGCACTGCGCACCCACGCGCGTTCAAGTTGATGGCGCTGTGCAAAGGCATCTGACCAATCCATGGCTGCGGTGCTGGTGCTGTAAGGCTCTGCAGCGTAGGGTTGTGCGACCACTTTTCTTTTTGATTTTTTGACTGTCTGACTGACTTTTGAGCCATGTGAAGGAGGCGTTGCTTTTTTGTTCTGGGGCTGTTGAGGCGCTGCCCACAACAAGGTACTGAAAAGGCAAAGCGTGAGTAGGCACCCCAGTTTTTGAAGTTGGCAGAGTCGGATAGAAGATAACAAAGTCATGGGGCAAATACCGTCTTTTGCGTGTTGATGCAGCTTGGAACACTAAGCTATGCAGTGTAATGGTCTGCATGCGATTTTTCACCTTGACACTGCGCATAATCGTCCACATCGCAGCATGGGCTTCCCAAGATGCATGCGCTGTGCGTGATAAGCTCAAAGTGCTTGGCGGGCGCTTGTGCCCTGCAGAGTGACTCCACCAAGAACAAAGACATGGGCGCCACTGGTTACTTTACCCACCGCGATTTTTGGCAACATGAGATGGGGGCTGGCCACCCAGAATGCCCCGAACGTTTGGATGCCATTCAAGACCGACTTTTGGTGACGGGCTTGGACCATGCGCTGGATCGGCGGGAGCCTGCCCAAGCTTCACTGACAGACATTGAGTTGGCGCACAGTCGAATGTATGTGGCTTATCTCAGGGGTTTGAGCGAATCCTTGCGTGAGGATATGCTGGCCGGCGGCCCCGCTTACAGTGCGCTGGACCCGGACACGGCCATCAACACTTGCACATGGGATGCCGCGTTGCGTGCGGCTGGGGCCGCTTTGGAGGCTACCGACGCGGTGATTTCTGGTGAACTGGAGAATGCTTTTTGCGCGGTTCGCCCGCCGGGCCACCATGCTTGTCGAGACAAGGCCATGGGCTTTTGTTTTTTCAATAACGTGGCGATTGCCGCCAAGTACGCGGTGGAACGACACGGGCTCCAGCGTGTTGCGATTGTCGACTTCGATGTCCATCATGGCAATGGCACCGAAAATATTGTGGCAGGTGATGACCGTATTTTGATGGTCAGTTTTTTTCAGCACCCGTTTTATCCCGAGGGGGGCGCACAGTCTGATGCCGCCAATTTGGTCAACGTGCCCGTTCCGGCTTACACCAAAGGCATGGCTGTGCGTGAACTGATTGAGATCATGTGGCTCCCGCGACTGGAAGCGCATCGACCTGAGATGATTTTCATCAGCGCAGGTTTTGATGCACACCGCGAAGACGACATGGGCCAGATGAATTTGGTGGAGCAGGACTACGCATGGATCACGCAGCGGATCAAAGAAATTGCGCTGCGTTACAGCCACGGGCGCATCGTCAGTTGCCTGGAGGGCGGTTATAACCTGAGCGCCTTGGCCCGCAGTGTTGAAGCCCATTTAAGGGTGCTGGCGGATGTTTGAACCCCTCAGGGTTTTTACTTGCAACATTCAAAAGTGTTGTGTGCATAATTTAAGGAAATGTCTTTCTTGCGCCAGCCCCAAACCAGCTGACGCAAGCTGATCTTATGAAGGTAGATGAGAGCTGTGGTTTTGAGTTACTTGCAAAGCCCTTGTCAGCACGCAATTCCCCTGAAAACTTTGGAGACGCTCGCATGCTTAAAGTCAGTCAACCCACTCCTACGCATTTTGGTATCTATGTCACCGATGTGGACAAGATGGTGCATTTTTACAAAACCGTCTTCGGACTGGTTGAAACAGACCGAGGTGTGGGAAGAACGTTCAAAGGACCTTTGGTTTTCTTGAGTGCCAGTCCTCACCAGCACCATCAGTTGGTCATCGCTGGAGGTCGTCCGGCAGAGGCCACTTTCAGCACAGTGATGCAGCTGTCTTTTGCTGTTCCGTCTATTCAATCCCTGCGTGATCTGACGGCAACGGCAACTGAATGGGGCGCCACCAAAGTCTTGCCTCTGAATCATGGCAATGCTTTGTCGGTGTATTTTGCAGACCCTGAAGGCAACACGGTTGAAATTTACATTGACTTGCCGTTTTACATCGCCCAGCCCCATGGCGATCCTTTAGATTTGACACAGGATGATGCAACCATCCTGCGTGAAACCGAGGCCATCTGCCGAAGCGACCCCACCTTCATGCCCATTGATCAATGGCAAGCGCAGTTTGCTTCAAGGCATTGATCCCCACAACATCAATCGGCCACAATAGTGTTCATGACCAATGAACTGATTTCTTCTCCTGATCAAGGGGTGTTGCATCATCGCGATTCGCGGGGGGTGCACACGCTGACGCTCAATTCACCTTCTACCTTTAACGCATTGAGTGAGTCTGTCTTGGCCGCTTTGCGCCATGCACTTGAGCGCGTAGCCGAAGACGACATGGGCCGAATCGTGGTCCTTGCCGCTGCAGGGAAGGCTTTTTGTGCGGGACACAATTTGAAAGAAATGCGTGCCCAACCTGAGTTGACTTATTACCAAGATCTTTTTGCGCAATGCACGCGAATGATGCTGGCGATTCAAAATTTACCGGTGCCCGTCATTGCGCGCGTGCAAGGTATCGCGACGGCAGCAGGTTGCCAATTGGTGGCGCAATGCGATTTGGCGGTTGCAGCAGATACTGCTCTTTTTGGGGTTAATGGGATTGACGTGGGCTTGTTTTGTGCAACACCCAGCGTTCCATTGTCTCGCAACATTGGCGCCAAACAGGCCATGGAGATGCTTTTGACGGGTGGTTTTTTAACCGCCACCCAGGCGCAGGCACAAGGTTTGGTCAATCGGGTCGCCGTTACCGCAGAGCTTGACGCAGAAGTAGAACGTTTGGTCGCAGCAGTCCTGAGCAAGCCTCGCGAAGCTGTGCGCATGGGCAAGGCCTTGTTTTATAAACAGCGCGAAATGGGCATAGAAGCCGCCTACCAATTGGCGGGTCAGACCATGGCTTGCAACATGGTCCATCCCGTGGCGCAAGAGGGGGTTCAGGCCTTCATTGAAAAGCGGGCACCTGAATGGCCTTGAATCGCGGGGTCATTCGGGTGGAGGACCCCTTGGCTTGGTTGGATGGATTGACATTGGCGCAGTCAAGCAAGGAGTTGAGCTTGATCGCAGCTTGTGTGATCTCCTCATGGCTGTTGGCATGGATGGTCCGTAGAGCAGCACCCCGAGCGACATTGAGTATTTTGCTGGGTCAGCGATTGATCGATGGGGTGCTGTTTCCTTTAGCCCTGATGGTTTTTTCTTTTGTTGTGAAAGCTGTATTGCAGCATCAGTTCGATGTGATGCTGATGGACATTTGGGTGCCAGTCTGCATTTCTTTGGCGGCTATACGTTTGGGCGTCAAAGTGCTGCAAGTGACCTTCAAGCAATCTGATTGGGTCAGACCGATTGAGCGCACGCTGTCATGGCTCGCTTGGGGCGCAGCGGTTCTTTGGATCACAGGATTGTTGCCTTTGCTGCTGGAGGCGTTGGATCAAATTCATTGGAAAGTGGGTGGCTCGCTGTTGTCAGTTCGCACCTTGATCGAAGGGGGTTTGACCGCTACCGTGGTGTTGATTTTGACCTTGTGGCTGTCATCGGCCCTTGAGTCTCGCTTGTTAAAAAATGCCACGGGCAGCGACTTGTCGCTTCGCAAAGCGATGAGCAATGCCGCCACAGCGCTGCTCCTGTTTGTCGGCATTTTGTTGGCCTTGTCGTCTGCGGGAATTGATTTGACCGCCTTGTCAGTGATGGGCGGCGCTATCGGTGTGGGTGTGGGCTTGGGTTTGCAAAAACTGGCCGCCAATTACGTGAGTGGTTTTGTCATTCTCACCGAACGAAGCATGCGGATTGGTGACAACGTTCGTGTCGATGATTTTGAAGGACGCATCACCGACATCAAGGCGCGGTACACGGTGATTCGTTCGGTGACGGGGCGTGAATCCATCGTTCCCAACGAAATGCTGATCACCAATCGGGTCGAAAACTTGACCTTGGCTGACAGCAAAGTCTGGCAGTCGGTCCATGTGTCTGTCGGTTATGACAGCGATGTGTCGCAAGTCATGGCCTTGTTGCTGGAGGCTTGCGCAGAGCAAGCAAGTGTGCTGCAGGAGCCTTTGCCAACGGTGGCGTTATCGGCCTTTGGGGCAGACGGGTTGGACTTCACATTGGGGTATTGGCTCAACGAAGAAGAAGGCAACCTCTTGAATGTGAAGTCACTGATTCACATCGGCATCTTGCAACGGCTGAGGGCCAATGAAATTGACATTCCTTACCCGCAGCGCGTGGTGCGCATGGTGAGCTAGAGCGTGAGCCCTAGTCCATCAGGGACGGCAGCCACAGACTCAGGGCTGGAAATGCCAGCAAGATGCCCAAAGTGACAACCAACACCAACACCAACGGCCAGACACCCCGGAAGATGGTGCCCAAGCCCACTTTGGGCAGCAAGGTGTTGAGCACAAAAAGGTTCATGCCCACAGGCGGTGAGATCAAGCCGATCTGAATCACCATCACAATCAGCACGCCAAACCAAACAGGATCAAATCCCAATTGAACCACGATAGGAAAGAACAGCGGTATGGTCAGTAAGACCATGGTCAACTCTTCCATCACGGTACCCAAAATCACATAGATCACCATCATTGCCCCTACGACCATGATGGGGGACAGACCCAAGTGGGTGATCCACTCCTTGAGGTCGCCCGGCATGGTGGTGAAGTTCACAAAGTTGGCGAATATCGTGGCTGCAATCAATAAGGTGAACAGCATGGCCGTCGTGCGAGCCGATTCGACCAAAATGTCATAAAGCGATTTCCAGCTCAGTGCACCACGGGCCCACGCAAACAGGAATGCACCCGAAGCACCCATGCCAGCGCCTTCGGTGGCGGTAAAGATACCACCGTAAATACCGCCCAACACAATAAAAACCAACAGCAAAACACCCCAGATACCGCGCAAGGCCTCAAAGCGTTGCTTCCAATTGAACTTTTCACCCGCTGGGGCGTGTTCCGGGTTTTGCAAGGTCATCAAGACCACGGCGCCCATCAACAGAATGGCCGTCAGAATGCCTGGAATCACGCCCGCTGCAAACAGCTTGCCAATGTGCGTTTCGGTCACGATGCCGTAAATCACCATGATGGTCGAAGGTGGAATCATGATGCCCAGCGTTCCTCCTGCCGCAATCACGCCTGTTGAGAGCGCATCGCTGTAGCCGAGCTTTTTCATAGAGGGATAGGCCACTTTGCTCATGGTGGCGGCGGTGGCGATGGACGAGCCGCAAATCGCACCAAAGCCTGCACAAGCGGCAATCGTGGCGTGTGCCAAGCCGCCACGGCGATGGCCAATGAAGGTATAGGCTGCGTGGAACAATTCATGCGCCAAACCAGCGCGAGCCACAAAGTTGCCCATTAAAATAAACAAAGGAATCACAGACAAGGTGTAGGCAAATCCGGTTTCATGCACCACTTGAGCAGTGCTGGCCAGTGCGGGCACCCAGCCGCGGGTCAGGCCTATGCCCACAATGCCAACCATGCCCATCGAAAAGGCCAAAGGCACACGCATCAAAGCCAGGCCGAAGATGGCCGCAAATCCAAGTAAAGCTTCAATCACAAAACACCGCCTTCAGATTCTGCGCTGTTCAACGGGTTACGCATGAAGGACAAGTGAATCAGACCCGTGAATGCGCACAGCAATCCCATGCCGTAAATGAAGGGAGCTTTCAAGATTTTAAGTTGCGCAGTGGTTTCACCGGAAGCCAAAAAATCATCGCCGGTCTTCCACATGAGCCACCCCAAGCCAATCAAAGCTGCGCCGCACAACAGATGCACCAGTCCGCGTTGAATTTTTTTGATCGCATCCGGTAAAAACTCATCCAGCGAATCGAACACCACGTGTTCGCCTCTTTCTGAGACCAAGGGCAAAGCGCCAAATATCACCATGACCATGAGCAGTTCTGTCATTTCAAGCGAGCCCGGGATGGAGTGGTCGAGCAATTTGCGACCTCCCACATCCAGAAAGGTGAGCACCATGATAGCGAACAGGGCCAAGCCGGCCAGCAAACCGGAGGCTGTTTCAAGAAACTTTTTCAAAGGAGGTCCTCAGAGTCAAAAAAAACGGTACCCGCCGATGGTAGCGAGTACCGTTGGCTGTCAGATGACAGCGTGGCATGGGTAGGCGATTACTTTTCGAGCTTGGCAATCTCGGCACGGAATTCGGCCAATACTTTCGCCGGATTGTTCAGGCCTTTGGCTTCAGAAGCCTTGATCCAGCCTTGTTCCAGGGGGGCTGTTTTGCCTTTCACATCGGCCACAAATTTAGCATCGGCTTTGGTGACCAACACATTGTTGACCTGCATCAGAGCATAGGCGCGACGGTCCACTTTGTCCCAGCCACGGCCAAATATGCGGGCAGCGGTTTCGCCCGAGATGGCATCGACGGCTTTTTTGTCCTCTGCAGACAATTTGTCGTACTTGGCTTGGTTCATCATGAACACAAAGCTCGTGTTGTAGAGGCCGCCTGGAAAGGTGGTGGCGTGCTTGATGATTTTATCAATCTTGAAGGACTCGGTGGACTCGGCTGGGAACAAGGTGCCGTCCATAACGCCGCTCGACAACAACTCATAAGAATCTGGTGCGGGTTTGAGCGTGACGTTCATGTTCAGGAGTTTGGACATTTCGTTGACCATGCCACCGCCAACACGGAATTTCAGGCCTGACAGATCATCGACTTTGGCAATGGGGCGCTTGGTATTAAAAACAATGCCAGGACCATGCGAGAACAAAGTGATCACTTTGACACCTTGGTGTTCGGCGGCAAATTCAGGGTGCTTTCCACTGACGCGGCTCAATGCCACGGAGATGGTTTCTGCACTGTTACCCAAAAAAGGCAACTCTGTCATTTGCGTATGAACGAAACGGCCAGGGGTGTAGCCATGTACCGTGTAAGACAGATCGGCCAAACCATTTTTGACGGCATCATAGGTGCCGGGGGCCGGGCTGACACCGCGGGGCAAGATGTTGCATTTGACACGGCCTGAGGTGTTGGTCTCGAGCAGATCGCACCATTCTTTTTGCGCCATGCTGGCGGTGTGCGTGGGAGGCAACCAGCTAGAAACAGTGAGCACAGTTTGGGCTTGTACGCCTGTAGCCGTGACCCAGTTGGCTGCAACAAAACAGGTGATTGAGAGCAGTGTTTTTTTCATGATAAAACTCCAAAAATTGGATTGCAAAAAATTGTGTCATAAGAACTTATTCAGACATGTGCTGATGCTAACCGCAATTAACCGACCAATCGGTCGGTGAATTCCCTAGGTTTCCTCGTTCACAATGGCGATATTCACCGGAAGCTTGGTGTAAAATTTAGAACGACCGTGCTTTTATTGGCTGATATGCTCACATTTGCAGTGGGTTCTGAGGCACATTTGTTGTTTACGTTTACGTTAACGTCAATAACGCATTAAGCTATTCAAATATTAAAGCCATTCGAAATTCAATCAACGGAGATGTTTTTATGAAAATTTTGGTTCCCGTCAAACGGGTGGTGGACTACAACGTGAAGGTCCGCGTGAAATCTGACGGTACCGGCGTGGACATCGCCAACGTCAAAATGAGCATGAACCCCTTTGATGAGATTGCGATCGAAGAGGCCGTACGATTGCGAGAAAAAGGGGTGGCGACTGAAGTCATTGCCGTGTCCTGTGGTGTGACGCAATGCCAGGAAACCCTGCGCACAGCGATGGCGATTGGCGCTGACCGCGGAATTTTGGTCGAGATCCCCGCCGATGTGGACTTGCAGCCTTTGGCGGTCGCCAAGTTACTGAAAGCTTTGATCGACAAAGAACAACCTGGCTTGATCATTTTGGGCAAGCAAGCGATCGATGACGATTGCAATCAAACCGGTCAGATGTTGGCGGCATTGGCCGACCTGCCACAAGCCACCTACGCGTCCAAAATTGAGGTGGCCGATGGCCGCGCTTCGGTGACCCGTGAAATTGATGGCGGTCTCGAAATCCTGTCGATCTCCCTGCCTGCGGTGGTGACCACCGATCTGCGTTTGAATGAGCCACGTTACGTGACGCTGCCGAACATCATGAAGGCCAAGAAAAAACAGCTGGACACCTTCAAACCTGAAGAACTGGGTGTGGACATCAGTCCCCGCATCAAAACGCTGAAAGTGTCCGAACCTGCCAAGCGCAGCGCGGGCATCAAGGTGCCTGATATCGCCGCTTTGGTTGATAAATTGAAAAACGTTGCAAAGGTAATTTGACCATGACCGCACTTGTTATTGCAGAACACGACAACGCCTCGATCAAAGGCGCGACTTTAAATACGGTGACTGCTGCTGCTGCTTGTGGCGGTGATGTGCATGTCCTTGTGGCTGGTCATCATGCGGCTGCAGCTGCGGCTGCGGCGGCGCAAATCGCTGGTGTTTCCAAAGTGATTCATGTGGACAGCGACAGCTTGGCCCATGGTTTGGCCGAAAACGTGGCGGCTGAAGTACTGGCCATCGCCGCCCACTACAGCCACATCCTTTTCCCCTCCACAGCGGGTGGTAAAAACGTGGCACCGCGTGTGGCCGCCAAATTGGACGTAGCCCAAATCAGCGACATCACCAAAGTAGACGCACCAGATACGTTTGAGCGACCTATTTATGCCGGCAATGCCATTGCCACAGTCCAGTCCACTGACGGCATCAAAGTCATCACAGTGAGAACCACGGGTTTTGATGCGGCTGCAACGAGCGGTGGCGCTGCTGCAGTCGAAACCTCTGTGGCTCAAGCGGACAGCGGCAAGAGCAGCTTCAAGGGCAGCGAAATTGCCAAGAACGACCGACCTGAGTTGACTGCGGCCAAAATCATTGTCTCTGGCGGTCGTGCTTTGGGCAGTGCTGAAAAGTTCAACGAAGTCATGACGCCGCTGGCCGATAAGCTGGGTGCGGCGATTGGTGCCAGCCGCGCTGCGGTAGATGCCGGGTATGCCGCTAACGACTTGCAAGTGGGGCAGACAGGCAAGATCGTAGCCCCTCAGCTTTATATCGCTTGCGGTATCTCGGGTGCGATCCAGCACTTGGCCGGCATGAAGGATTCCAAAGTCATTGTTGCGATCAATAAGGACCCTGAGGCGCCGATTTTCAGCGTGGCGGATTTCGGTTTGGAAGCAGACCTGTTCAGCGCCGTGCCGGAGTTGGTGCGATCGCTTTAAAGGCTTTTGCGCCGATTGCAAAAGACCGACCTGACTGCTGTTGAAATTCAAAGAGACACACCATGAGCTACATCGCGCCCCTCAAAGACATGCTCTTCAATATCGAGCATCTGGCACGCATTGAACAGATTGCACAGATTCCCGGCTTTGAAGATGCGGGGCTTGAAACCGCGCAAGCGGTGCTTGAAGAGTCTGCCAAACTCAACCAAGATGTGCTTTCTCCTTTGAACTGGGAAGGTGACAAAAACCCGTCTTTCCACAATGGCAGCGGTGTGACCACCACCCCAGGCTTTAAGGCCGCCTACAAGCAATACGCCGAGGGCGGTTGGCAAGGCCTGCAGCACCCGGTTGAATACGGCGGCCAGGGTTTGCCCAAGACAATTGGTGCAGCCTGTGGCGAAATGCTCAACTCAGCCAACATGGCTTTTGCACTGTGCCCCTTATTGACGGATGGGGCGATCGAGGCACTTTTGACAGCGGGCTCTGACGAACTCAAAGCCACCTACCTTGAAAAACTGGTCTCTGGTGAATGGACCGGCACCATGAACTTGACAGAACCCCAAGCCGGCTCGGATTTGGCAGCAGTGCGAACACGTGCTGAGCCACAGCCCGATGGCACGTTCAAGATTTTTGGCACCAAGATCTATATCACCTACGGTGAACACGACATGGCCGACAACATCGTCCACTTGGTGTTAGCCCGTGTCCAAGGTGCGCCTGAAGGTGTCAAAGGCATCAGCCTGTTTGTGGTGCCTAAGTTCATGGTCAAGGCCGATGGCACATTGGGTGAGCGCAACGATGTGCATTGCGTGAGTATCGAACACAAGATGGGCATTAAGGCCAGCCCGACTGCCGTGCTTCAGTTTGGTGACAACGGGGGAGGCGTCGGCTTTTTGGTCGGACAAGAAAATCGGGGTCTTGAATACATGTTCATCATGATGAACGCGGCCCGTTATGCGGTGGGCGTTCAAGGCATTGCGATTGCGCAGCGCGCCTATCAAAAGGCCGTTGAATACGCCAAGGACCGTGTGCAAGGCCGCCCCGTGGATGGCAGCTTGCCTGGCGCAGGCGCCATTATTCACCACCCTGATGTGCGCCGGATGTTGATGACCATGCGTGCCTATACCGAAGGCTGTCGCGCCATGGCGTCCACGGCGGCTGCCGCTTACGATGCTTCGCACCACCATCCCGATGCAGAGGTTCGCAAGCAGAATCAAGTTTTTTATGAATTCATGGTCCCGCTGGTCAAAGGTTTCAGCACCGAGATGAGCCTCGAGGTGACCAGCCTGGGTGTGCAAGTGCACGGCGGCATGGGTTTCATCGAAGAAACAGGCGCAGCCCAGTACTACCGTGACGCCAAAATTTTGACCATCTACGAAGGCACGACCGCTATTCAGGCCAACGACCTGGTGGGGCGTAAGACTTCGCGCGATGGGGGGCAAACCGCCAAAGCTTTGGCCGCGCAAGTGGCCCAAACTGAAGCTGAACTGGCATCATCTGCCAGCGTGGATGCCCAAGTCATGGCCCAGCGCTTGAAGGCCGCGCGTGAAGCATTCACAGAGGTGGTGGATTTTGTGGCAGGCAACAACAAAGTCCATCCGAACGATGTGTTCGCAGGTAGCGTGCCCTACCTGATGCTGGCCGGTAATTTGATGGCAGGCTGGCAATTAGGCCGCGCCTTGTTGGTGGCATTGACACCCCAAGCTCAAGCCCAAGATGCGGCTTTTATGGCTGCCAAGGTGACGACGGCTCGTTTTTATGCCGACCATATCTTGTCCAAGGTACCCGGTATCCGAGACAGCATCGTGCATGGCGCTGCAAGTGTGAATGCGATGGCGTTGGAAGCTTTTTAATTCTTCACTTTCCACTGGGCTTGTCGCTTGACTGACAGGTCTTTTTACCTGCTTGCTTTGACAATGCCCTCATTTGTTCGGGAGACTTCATGTCCAAATTACCTTCGGTCCTGGCCCATTTGCCTTTCCCCGCTATCGCGTCCCCCTTGTTCATCATCAGCAATCCCAAGTTGGTGATCGAGCAGTGCAAGGCCGGTATTGTCGGATCTATGCCCGCGCTCAACGCACGTCCTGCAGAGCAGCTTGAAGAGTGGTTAATCGAAATCACTGAAACCTTAACCGCCTACAACAAGGCGAATCCGGATAATCCGGCCGCACCGTTTGCCATCAACCAGATCGTGCACAAAAGCAATGACCGCCTTGAACACGACATGGCGATGTGCGTTAAATACAAGGTACCGATCATCATTACATCGTTGGGCGCCAGAGAAGAAATTAACGAGGCTGCCCACAGTTACGGGGGTGTGGTGTTGCACGACATCATCAACAACAAGCATGCGCACAAAGCCATTGAAAAAGGCGCTGACGGCCTGATTGCTGTGGCTGCTGGCGCGGGGGGCCATGCAGGGGTTAAAAGTCCCTTTGCATTGATTCAGGAAATTCGGCAATGGTTTGATGGCCCCATTGCCCTGTCAGGCGCCATTGCCACGGGGGATGCCGTTTTGGCGGCGCAAGCCATGGGTGCCGACTTTGGCTACATTGGCTCGGCTTTCATTGCCACGCATGAAGCCCGTGCCGCAGATGGCTACAAGAATGCCATCGTTCAGAGCAATTCTGACGATATTGTTTACAGCAACCTGTTCACCGGTGTGCATGGCAACTACCTGGCGCCATCCATTCGGGCTGCGGGATTGGATCCGGACAACCTGCCGGTGTCAGATCCTTCCAAGATGAATTTTGGTGGTGATGCCAAGAAAGCCTGGAAAGATATTTGGGGATGTGGTCAAGGCATTGGTGCAATCACAGCAGTGCTCAGCACGGCTGAACTGGTTGCCAAATTGCGGAGCGAGTACACCGCAGCCAGGGCCCGTTTGGCACTTTGATATGCTTGTGTTTGCGCGCTGCGCAATGATTTGACTTTTTTGGATTTCGCGCCTGAATTGTCTCAAGACGCAACCCCCTCAGAGGGGGGCCGTTGGTTTATTCTGGATTTTTTCAAAGCGATCGGATGCCTCGTCATCGTCTGGCATCATCTGTCGGTTTACAGTCCGATGTTTGACCGTGTGATGTTGTTGGCCCCAGTTCAGTTGGCGGCACTGTACAACCATGGTCAACTTGCTGTCCAAGCCTTTTTGGTGGTGGGCGGCTTTCTAACTGCCAGTCAATTTTTGCGTGTGCTGCCTGCAAATGTGCAAGGATTACCGGCGCATTTTTCAGTGCTGAGATTGCTGAGCAAAAGATTCTTGCGCTTGGCGATCCCTTTGATGGCGGCCTTGACTTTGACAGTCTGTGTCACTGCCTTGGTTCGACCTGGGTATCCCCATTCTTCATTGTCGGGCTTGCCGACTTTGTGGGGTATGGCCGTCCACCTGCTGATGTTGCAAGACCTTGTGGGCGTGCAAGCATTGTCTGCTGGTATTTGGTATGTGGCCATTGATTTTCAGTTGTATGCACTGGCTTTGTTGACCGTTTTGGTGGCGGCGAAAATGCAGGCATGGCAACCCAGAGTCAAGCTAAGGGGCGTGATGGTTTTGCTCTGGTTGTTTTTGACTGTGTTGTCTTTAGACTGGTGGAACCGCCAGAGCAACATGGATGTCCAGGGCTTGTATTTTTTTGGCTCTTATGGCTTGGGTATGTTGGCTTACCGTGTGCGTTTGAGCCGTCTCACCGTCAAAGGGTGGGTCATTATTTTTATACTGGGTTTGATGGCACTGTGGCTCGAGCCCCGTTTGCGCATGGGTTTGGCTTGGGGCATGGCCTTGATATTGGCCATCTGGCCTGAACGCGATCAGGCACTCAATGAGAGTCTTTGGATACAGCGTTGGAGAAGCGCTTTGAGCACGATTGCGCTGCGGTCTTACTCCCTTTTTTTAACGCATTTTTCAATCAGTTTGATGGTCAGCGCAGTATGGTTCAATGTGGGTTGGCAGGATACATGGACCAACTTGCTGGGCCTGTTGCTGTCGTTTGCATTGTCTTTGGTAGCCGGTTATGGGATGTACCGTTGGGTTGAAAGTCGGCCTGCCACCTGGCAACACCTCTTGGTGTGGCAGATGGTATTTCTCTGCAGTGGCCTTGCTGTCATGGCCTTGACTTGAATTTCAACCGACCTGCACTTTTTGGCCAATATACGCCAAAGACGCTTCAACCTGATCAATCAAAATAAGGCACAAGTCGCCAGGTTGTAATCGTCCCATCGCGTTGTCTATGGCATTGAATTCACCACGTATTTCGTCGATTCCCTGGGTACGCTCAGCCCCTTCCAAGCCTTCACGCAAAAGCTTCAAAACCTCTCCATCTTCGCGTCCACGCTGACATGCATCTTGGTAAAGAATGACATTGTCAAATGCTTGACCCAGAATGCGGGTTTGATCCCGAATGTCCTCGTCACGCCGATCGCCCGCACCGCTGATGACGACGGACCGTGTGGCTGCAGGCATGTTGTCGACTGCGTTGACCAAGGCCTGAATGGCGTCGGGGTTATGGCCGTAGTCGGCAATGACTGTCGCGCCCCGGTAGTCGAATACATTGAACCTTCCAGGCACACCTTGTATATCGCTGATGAAGGTGGCCAGGCCTAGAGTGATGTTCTCCCACGACACATTGATGGCCCAAGCAGCCGCTACAGAAGCCATCACATTATCAGTTTGAAATCCGATTTGTCCTTTGCGAGTCAGTGGCACGTTGGCCAGTGGCACACGGAATATTTTTTTACCTTCCTGCGCCACGATGTGGTCATCTTCTACAAACACCACACGTTTGCCTTGTGCGCGATGCGTTGCCAAGACTGGATGTTGAGGGTCTTGGGCAAAAAAAGTCACTCTACCAGGGCAGTGCTTGGCCATTGCCGCAACAGACGGATCAGTGGCGTTAAGAACGGCCATGCCATCGGCGGCGACATTCAACACAATCACCCGTTTGAGAACAGTCAGATCTTCCAATGTAGTGATGTAGTTCAAACCCAAATGATCGCCGGACCCTATGTTCGTTACGATGGCCACTTTGCAGCGATCAAAGGCCAGGCCTTCGCGCAGCATGCCGCCTCTTGCCGTTTCAAAAACAGCAGCGTCGACGTCAGGATGCATGAGCACATTGCGGGCGCTGCGGGGGCCGCTGCAATCCCCATCGTCTATTTGCCTTCCATTGACATACACGCCGTCGGTATTGGTCATGCCCACCCGCATTCCCTGGGTCTTGAGCAGGTGCGAAGTCAATCGCACCGTGGTGGTTTTGCCGTTGGTGCCGGTGACGGCAATCACCGGGATACGGCCATCATCATTTGGCATGAACATACTTTCGATGACGGCCTTGCCAACGTTGCGGCCTTTGCCAAATGAAGGACTGATGTGCATGCGCAGACCTGGCGCAGCATTGACTTCGACTATCCCACCCTGAAGCTCTTCCAATGGTCGCAACACCGATTCGCAGACCACGTCTACGCCGCAAATGTCCACCCCTACCATTTGAGCGGCCGCCACAGCCCGGGCTGCTACTTCCGGGTGCACGTCGTCGGTGACATCGGTGGCGGTACCGCCAGTAGACAAGTTGGCGTTGTTGCGCAAAATGACGCGCCGGCCTTTTTCTGGCACTGATTCGGGTTGGAGCTCTTGTTGGGCCAAACGCGCAAAGGCAATGCCATCAAATTTTATTTTGGTCAGAGAAGTAGAGTGTCCATCACCTCGCCGAGGGTCGGCATTGACCAGATTCACCAACTCCTGAACAGTGTGCACGCCGTCACCCACCACCAAGGGGGGTTCTCTTCGGGCTGCAGCAATGAGTTTATTGCCTACGACCAGCAAGCGGTAATCCTGACCAGGCAGAAACCTCTCGACCATGACTTCGCCATAGTACGCTGCAGCTTCATATGCGACATCAAAATGTTCGCGGGTCACAATGTTCACGGTCACGCCTTTACCCTGGTTACCGTCTTGGGGTTTGACAACCACGGGCAGCCCGATTTCTTCTGCAATAGCCCAGGCCTGTTCCAAATTTTGCGCGGGTTTTCCTACGGGGACTGGCACGCCAGCGGCCATCAGCAGAGATTTGGTCAGGTCCTTGTCTTGTGCAATCGATTCAGCGATGGCACTCGTACTGTCGGTCTCTGCGGCCTGAATGCGGCGTTGCTTGGAGCCCCACCCAAATTGCACAAGACTGCCATCCGTCAACCGACGATAGGGAATGCCACGAAGCACTGCCGCATCCACAATGGAACCCGTTGAAGGCCCCAAGCGAACATCTTCGTCTAGCTCACTCAATTGAACCAAGGCCGCAGCCAAATCAAAAGACGCACCGGCTTTGGCAGCCTTGCAAAGCTGCATCGCCAAATCCAACGCCAAACGACCAACCGCTTCTTCGGTGTACTGCACCACGACTTGATAAACCCCTGGCTCTTGGGTGACGGTGGTGCGACTGAAGGTCACCGGACAGCCGGCCTGCGCTTGCAAACCCAGCGTAACTTTTTCCAGGGCATGCGCCATGCTGGCTTGTTGCCCAGGCCGTGCACCTTCAATGAAAGCCAGTGCCGGAAAAATGCGGCGCAGTTGTTTTTCAAAAGGGCTTCCAGGCACGATATCGCGGTCTGGCGTCATGCACGTGACGATGACTTCTACGCTGGTGTGGCGGCTCCACAAATTGGGCCCGCGAAGTGCACGAATTCTTGAGACTTCCATGAGCCGGTGTTCCTGATATCGAGAACAGTGTGTCAGTGAGTGGTCGGGCTTTGTCCAAAGCTTTTGACGCCGGCACGTATCAGGTCTTTGGAAATATCCAACGCCCATGCCGCGCTGGCGGCTGCCAGTAAATCGTTGCGTGACAACTGGTGAATTTTGATGACCTTGCTCGTGGTTGTGGCGGCCAGGCTGAACAGTTCGGTTTCCTGCTTGCCTTGCGCCCATATCACTTGATTGCCTCTGGCGAAAACCACTTTGCCCTCTTTTGCACGATGTGATTGCAATCTGGGATTCGCTTCATTTTGGGCGTAGAAAATAACTTCGCCATCGCAGTAGGTCGCCAAAGCAGCGACTTGCTCATCTTGCGCATTCAACACAGCGACCCCGTTGGGTAACACCACATCGATTTGCGTGCGCACAAAGCCTGGCATTTGCGCATCGTTGTGGACAAACAAATCTTGCAGTCCCTCGGCTTTAGGCATGCTGGTGACCAAACCGATTTGGCAGCGGTCATAAGGCAGGCCTTCGGTCAGCAAATGGCGGGCCGTGGTTTCAAATACAGCAGCTTGAACGGCACGGTTGATGAGCAGGCGTTGCGCTGTTTCCCAGTCCATGGCGCTGTTTTTTTGCAAGCGGCGATTGCCTAAAAACAAACCACAGGCACAGGCCAAGCCCGTTTCCAGACCTTTGAGATGAAGCAACCAGGCGATCAATTTGGCGGGTCCTGTGGTGTCGCCATTGCCCATCAGACCGACCACCGGAATGCGACCGGCTTCCTCAGAACTGAACAAATGCCGAGCAATAGCCTCCCCAACGGGTCGGGCTTTGCCGGATGCCGGTTTGAGGTGCATCAGCAGGCCAGGGCCGGCATTGACCTCGACAATGGCGCCACCTTGGGCCTTCAGCGGTTTTGAAATATCTTGCACCACCAAGTCCACGCCAGCAATGTCTAGGCCCACAACGCGGGCCGCCAAAGCAACTTGCTCCGCCACATCGGGATGCACCAAGTCGGTTACGTCCATCGCCATGTTGCCGGTCCGCATGACCAGTACCTGCTGGCCTGCGATTGGTACGCTGTTGCGCAACAAACCTTGCCGCTGCAACTCGAGTACGGCTGTCGGGTGATCGTCCAACCGGACCGTGTCCAAGGGGAAATCCTCTTCTTCACCGCGGCGAGGGTCTGAATTGATTTGAAGTTCGATCAATGCTTCGACGGTGGAGACGCCATCACCGATCACATGGGCCTTTTCGCCTTTGTTGGCCGCTACCACGCGGCCACCAACGACCAGCAATCGGTGCTCATCACCCAAAATGTGGCGTTCAACCAGGACTTCGCTGCCCTCGGCCAGAGCCAATGAATAAGCAGATTCAATTTCAGCTTGGGTTGTCAATTCAAGCGAAACGCCGCGCGCATGGTTGCCGTCTGTGGGTTTGACGCAAACGGGCAAGCCAATGTCTTGGGCGGCTTCCCAGGCCTGTGCCGGCGACTTGACAATCTGGCCCTGCGGAACAGGTAGGCCACAGGAGGCCAACAAAGTTTTGGTCAGGTCTTTGTCTTTGGAGATGCTTTCAGCGATAGCGCTGGTCTGATCGGTTTCAGCCGTCCAGATTCGGCGTTGGCTGGCACCGTGGCCCAATTGGACCAAATTACCATCGTTCAATCGAATGTGCGGGATGTCTAATTTGGCTGCCGCATCAACGATGCAGGCGGTACTGGGGCCGATGCACAAAGAGTCAACCATCTGGGTCAAGTCAGCAATCGCGCTGCCCACATCAAATTGACGGCTGGCAATGGCTGCCAAAATCAGGTCACGGCCATAAGAGAGTGCTTTTTGACTCACCTCAGGATGGCGCGTACGAATCACGACTTTGTAAATCCCCCGAGGACCTGCTTCGCGGGCTTTGCCAAACCCTGTTTGCATGCCGGCGCGGCTTTGCAATTCCAGCGCAACGTGTTCAAGAATGTGTCCAGGCCAAGTCCCTTCAGCCAGACGTTGGAGGAAACCACCTTTCTCGCCTACGCTGCAACGGTGCTCTTCCAAGCCGGGGAGCCAGGCCGTCAATCGCTCCACAAAGCCGGGCAGCGTGTTAGAAGGAAAATCCTCAAGGGCGCCGATGTCGATCCAGGTTTCTAACACAGGGCGGTAGGTCCAGATATTGGGGCCGCGAAGGTAGGTTGTGCGCAGGAACTCGATAGAAAATTCGGGCGAGCGATACAATGACCGAACAAAAGTTCGATGGGCGCCCGACTCGGCAACTAACGCTGTTTTAACATGGTGCATGGGTTCAGTCCCGGCCGCTTCTGTTGCTGTTTTTATATGCCGCCATTGCTGACGTGGCTCTTGTTGCAAAATTCCAAATGACACCGACTTATCCTTTGACTTCTTCCCTTGCAGGAATACCTGATGCTTGGCGGCCGGTGGTCTTTGAAACTCTTCAATCAGAAGAGAACGTTTCAGCCGCCATGGAGGTTGACCTGAACAGCGCGTTGAAATTCACTAAAAGTGTGATTATTTTGACTGACAGGCGTGTTTTATCCTTCCTAGAGGGTGTAACTGCATGTCAATCTTGGACCTTAGGGCCTGGACATCGGTTTGTTTTGACCGACCATGCAGGCGTTGCCAAGCTTGAATTAAGAAATTTGGATTCATTATTGGCGATTTGGCGCTTCACTTTGGGGCGTCAGCCTGCCGCTTTGCGCTTGGTCGATCAGTTGGCGGTGTTCCATGCGGGTCCTGGCGAGGCTGAGCTGGCTGAAGATGCTGTTTCAGGGTTTTGCCCTGTCTGTCATTCGGCGCTGAAGGACGACGATGAAGATTGCCCGGTGTGTATCAGTGCCGAGATGGTGCCCCCGTCAACCTGGACGTTGTTCAAACTCTGGCGTTTTGCCAAGCCCTATCAGGGCCAATTGTTGGCTGGTTTTTTACTGACCTTGGCGTCCACGGCGGCCACTTTGGTGCCGCCTTATTTAACGATGCCCCTCATGGACGAGGTGTTGATCCCATTTCAAAACGGCCAAAAAATAGAACCGATGACGGTGGCTTGGTATTTGATTGGCTTGTTGGGTTCTGCGTTATTGGCTTGGGGCTTGGGCTGGGTCAAAACCTATATTCTGGCCCTGGTGTCCGAGCGCATTGGTGCCGACTTACGCACCACCACCTACGAGCACCTGCTCAAATTGTCGCTGGAGTATTTTGGTGGTCGACGAACGGGCGATTTGATTGCGCGCATCGGCAGTGAAACGGACCGCATCAACGTGTTTTTGTCCTTGCATTTGCTGGACTTTGCCACCGATGTCTTGATGATCTTGATGACCTCGGTGATCTTGTTCACCATCAACCCCACCTTGGCCATCGTCACTTTGTTG
>Ga0214919_10004402_pt1 | contig 20643 bp, 16 predicted proteins | sample LL1503_MetaG_FD_177994 | JGI IMG/M metagenome (GOLD analysis project Ga0214919, IMG submission 177994) | Freshwater microbial communities from Lake Lanier, Atlanta, Georgia, United States - LL-1503 | ecosystem: Environmental > Aquatic > Freshwater > Lake | place: USA: Georgia | collected... | reverse complement strand
TTTCTTCATAAACAATGGATTTATCATCTTGCGTGATGTCTTTAATTGAATCACACATATCTTTTTCATTGGGTGTACAAAATCGTTGAAATATTCTTTCGTAGATAGAATTTTTAATCATAGAAGCAGTTTTGTCTGTGTTTACAATTGACTCACAAGGTGCTTCCAATAAACCTTTTAAAAATAACGAATTGATATTATATTCGTTACTTGAAATACCATCGTTTTGTAAAAAAACCATTTCATTTGAATTCATTTATTATAACCATTTTAATTATTTCATTGTTTAACGTATTCGACGCGATCGTTTAAAACGATGACGTGACCTTCTATGTGATTTTTTTCCATACAACTGTTGTGCAGTAAGAAGTGTCAATGCTGGTATCATGGAAGATAGATTTCCACCCGTGCGTTTATGTCTTTTAACACGTTTACTTCTACCACCCTTTAAAGGTTGTATTAGATTTCCCCAATTCATATTTTTTACCGAAGGAATTAGTGCATTATCATATTGCTGATTCGCTGCTCCATAAAGATTTTCAACATAGGTACTCATATAATAATAAAATATTATTTTTTGAGTTAAATGTCATTTTTTATTGTCGTATAAATTATATTATTTTTTAATAATAATAATAACAGTATAAGAGTAATTGAAATAAGTATAAATATTAAAAAAACAAAAAATATGATGCTATATATATATGGATATAATTCATAAATAATTAGATCAGTTAGAGGCGACAAAATATTTTTTATTTCACATTTTACATCATTTGTTTTTAAAAAATCAATGCAACTATAAATAAATTTTTTGTTAAACATAAAATTTGTTGTGCAAATAATATTAAAACTTTATCTTAAAATAGTATTATGGAGAAAATAGACCCAAATGCATTCGATAAAACATTATTAAAGGTTAACATACCGGCATATAACGGAGAATCGCATTATAGCAAAATAACTTACAATGGAATGCCTATAATTATACAAACGCCTCAAACATTGACAAAACAAGGAATTATAAAACACGGAAAGAAATTAGTGTGTGACATAATGTTTAATTCTATCGAAACTGAATTTTTACATTGGATTGAAGAAGTGGAAACTCAATTGCAACAAATATTATACGAGAATTCAAGCTCTTGGTTTGATCAAACTTTTCAATTAGATGATATTGAAACGTTGTTTCTCTCGCCAATTAAAATGTTTAAATCTGGAAAATATTACTTATTGCGCGCATACTTAAAAGACTCCCTAAAGGTTTTTAGAGACAACCACGGAGTCAGTTTAACATACATGGATATAACGCAAGAAAATAATATTATATCCATACTAGAATTTAAAGGAATTAAGTATACTTCTAGAGACTTTCAACTTGATATAGAAATAAAGCAAATAATGATTGTACAAACCGATCCTTATGAAAATAATTGTTTTATAAATATAAAGGAACCAAAAACACATTTAGGCAAAAAAATGTTGGAAACAATAGGTTTTAGTGAATTTGTCAGTAAACCGAAAATAAATATAGAAAATGAGTTAAACCCCGAGATAACTGAAATAAAAAAGGATATAGAACCAAATATAGGAACTGATTTAAAAGAAATAACTATTGGAGACAATTTAGAAGAATCTGATATAAGATTAAACTCTTCACATGTCCTTGAAATTTATAATGATGCAAAAAAAGAAGCAATTGAAACAAAACAACTCGCGATTAATGCTCATATAAAATTACGGGAAATAGAAAAGAAATATAATATAGAACCAGATTCGGATTAATCAGTTAATAAAAAATTATTTTATTATTAAGATATTATAATGAAATTGTTTGGATTTAAATCAAATGAACTTGTCAAGAATACAGTTATTCTTGTTTTAGTTGTTGTTGTATCGTATATATTATGGAATAAATTTGGATCAAATAACACAACTAATTATTATGAAACAATTGAACAAATGAATAAAAAAAAATCGGTAACTGCTGCAAATATGAATAATCCAGTTAAAGAATATCAACCAGTTACAAATTCAAATCAATTGCTCCCAAAAGATACAAACAGTGAATGGAATACATTAAATCCAAGTGGTACAGGAGAATTGTCGAATATTAATCTGTTAAAATCTGGATGGCAAATTGGCATCGATACTGTAGGACAGACATTAAGGAATGCTAATTTACAATTACGTTCAGAGCCACCAAACCCACAAATTTCTGTAGGTCCATGGAATAATTCAACGATTACTCCAGACTTTATGAGAGTTCCATTAGAAATTGGTGCCGGCCCTCAATAATTAATAAACCGAATATAATATAATATGAACAAATTATATTATATAGTCATTTTTATTGTAGTTATTTTTTCAATAAAATTATTTTTAGAATCAGAGACATTTAATTTAAAATGTATCATTTCTGATGTAGACGGACTCACTTATTGCGTAAGGGATAGAAAAAATAAGGAAGATTCCGCGAATCTTCTGGCGGAAGTAAACCAACGTTGTAAATCAATTGTGAAATATTTGCACGAAAAATATCCCGACGATGAAAGGGTAATACGTTTAGTAAAAGGGTTTAATCCTAGAAAAATAAATGAAATTTTGCCAACGAGTAAACTAACGGCGTATAGTGAAAATAAAGGAGAAAAGCTTGCTTTTTGTTTAAATCGCAAAGAAGCGCCAAGCAAAACAGAGTACACGCTTATTGATATAGAAACGCTTACTTTTGTCGCATACCATGAATTGACACACATTATGTGTAAAAGTTATGGTCATACAGACGAATTTTGGAATAATTTTAAATTTCTTCTTGAAAATGCGAAAACGGCTGGTTTATATCATTCACATGATTATAAGAAAAACCCAACAGAATATTGCGGAATGACAATTTCTGACAACCCCCTTTATGATTTATAAATCAATGATTTTTATTTTTTTATGATCATGAACATAATCGTAAAAAAAGGTATTTATAAACCTTTCTCCACTTGTTTCACAAAATGCTTCGGCATCTAACATTATTTCACCATTGTCAATAATATATTTATAAGTATGAGTCTTTAAAGTAGGGACCAAAATAAAGAGATATTTTGTACCTTTTGTTTCACTTGTAAATGTGACTTTTTTGGATAAAAAGGCTGTTGGAATTCCATAATGCTTGAATAACAACCATAAATCAGTGGTAGTTAACTGATAGTTGTTGTATATCATATGATAAATTATTTTATCGTTTGTCATACCTTGTTTTACGCATTCATTTATTCTTTCTCTTTTTCCTTCATTCTTTAATATGTTTAGCAAGTTTGTATAATAAAGATCATCCTTATAACTTTGTACATATTTTGCCATTTCTTTAAGATATTCTTCGCTTAAAACTTGGAGGATGGTATCTTTATCTATCGGATTTTCCACAAGTTTATTTATAATATTTAAAGCAAATTCAAAAGAACAATTTAACTCTGAAGCATAGTATACTTCTCTTGCACTTTTTGGAAAAAAGGCGCCCCAACGTTCACTGCGTATTTCCGTTGTTTTTTCAACACATTTTGGTTTTATCGTTATTTTTTCAAAATCAACATTGGCATACTTCAGAATGGTTGGTTCTGCAGTATCATACGTTTCTTTTGTAGTTGATATTTTGTATGGTATTCTTTTAAAAAAATCGGGATCAATTGTAATCAAGTTTTGCATGATATAAATTTCATTTTTGCCGATAACAAGATGAATAGGATTGAAAAAGAAATATATATTTGCATTTTGAAGTTGTTGTTGAATGTTTTGATACTTGAAAATATAAGTAGCTAATTTACTATAATATTTTTTTTTATTATCGTGTCCATTAATCAAATTAATCGATGGAAAAAAGACTGGTGTTTTTTGTGTAAAACAATTTCGGGTGTTTTCAAACATTAACTCGGTAAAATTATCTTCAAACAAAATATTTGGAATTGTTTTTAGCAATTCGGCAATTTTTGGAATCCCAATTTCTTCTAAAATAATAGGACTTGTATAATCAATAATCTGAAATAATATTTCGCGGTTTGACTCAAAATTCAATAGATAGATCAAATAGGAACAAAAAATATTTTCCAACATGTGTTCTTTTTTAATATTATCAATATATTGTATCCTTTCTTCGTCTTCTTTATTTGATAAAAGAATATTATCCACGTGATAATGATTGTACGAGACGGATGTTTTTATATCCAGTGTTGATTCTGACAAAGGGATTGGTTCGATGGGAACAAATTGATTCGCAATTGTTAAAAACCCGATAATATTACCATCTTCTACAATTTGTAGATATATTTCACAAGGTAAATCTTCAAAAGAGGATAAAAATTTGATTGTTTCGTCATATGATTTCCATGTAACCAAATCTAATAAAATATATTCAATCTTATTGTCAATAGAACTCGGAAAACAAGGAATAAATCCTTGTAGTTCTTCTTTATACATTAATAAACCGACAACTTTTCCGCGCATGTTTACAACTTGTACTGGGCGCATCTCCAATCGTTGACATTTTTCTACAAGGGATGATAACAAAATAGGATGTTCAAAAACATAATTGTCGTTTTTTATCGGTTTACAAACCTTTAGTTTATTTGAAATAACTTCAAATGCGTCTTTAATATGTTGTGGGAGGTCGCCTCCTACATCAAAATAAGGCGTGGCAAAAATGTCCGGGCGTTTAATAAATGTAAACAATGGTTCGAAGAATGTACCTTTTTTAAGTATCACGATACTTTTTTTTTCTGAATTATAAAAGGACCCAGAATAATGATTTGTTGGACAAATTAATTTGATATGAGTTTCATTGTCTATATCAAAAATTACGAGATTTACACCATTATTAAAGATAATTTCTGGTTGCGTTATTAAATCCCAAGTATATGTATAATCAACAAAATTATCACCTTTAATAAAATTCAAATAATTTTTATATGATGAACATATCATCTCCAATTTTTCAAGATTATCGTGAAACAACTCATACATTTTTGAATCCTTGAACTCATCCATCATAATTTCTTGTTTAGGGTCAGAAAACGCTTCAATTAACGAACCATTTTGCAATGTAACAAAGACATCTATTGTTAATTTTGATAATATCAGTTCAATTATTTGATCAGTACAACTAGACGTTTTTTCTATTTGAACACCTTTGCTAAAATATTTAATATCAGAAATACAAGATAAAAATGATTTTTGATCATTATATTCTATTCCGTGTCTCATAATACACAATTCATAATTCTTTAAGGTGTGATCAAGATCACTTACTTCGTGATCTTCGTTGAAATCGTTAAAAAAAGTTTGGATTCCCAACGGAGGATAACTCCATAAATATTGCTCGATTGGAAATTTTTCAACATCTCTCACAACCAGAAATTTATCGCGTTTTTTTGGCAATTCTTTTTTGCGAATAATAATTGGTTTTTTTTCACCATCACCATAAAACCGATAATTCTGTTTACATTCGCTTTTAAGTACTTCTTGACGTTTTGATTTCCAGTTTGCAAAACAACATGGGAGACATGTGTTTTTTCCATTTTTAGTCATGATTCCCGGACCAGTCTGTTTATAATCTTCTCTTGATCCATGAACCTCTTTATGAAAGAATTCAATGACATATTTTCCCTTTTCGATACCTTTATTATCAATAATATTTCCACATTGACCACTATCCACCTCTTCTTGAGTCATTGGAGTGTTATCTAATAAACACCAATACCGAGGACATATATAATATAGATCTTCTCCTTCTTGTGTTGTATACTCTAAAATATCACTAGGTTTTAAAAAATCTTCTCCTTTTTCTTCAATCACTGTATCCAATTCGGTTTTTGTTAAAACAATGGGTTGTCGTTTTCTACTTGATTGACAATCACTTGTATAACCTCGTTCAGATGATTCGTCATTAAAAACATTTTTATCATACTTTTTTATTCGACTCGCAAAAAAATTGTGAAGAGATGGATTTGCCAACAATGTCTTTATATATTCTTTATCATCTATTAATCGTCTTCTTCTTTCTTCAACCTTCTCACCACCATATTGTACATCTTTGTCGGCAATGTCTTCTGGTACATGCATTTCTTCGTCTTCTTCTTCATAATCATCATAAAAATCGTCAAACATTTTTTTAACAATTTCTTTTTTTTCCATTTCCGATTTTTCCGTCTCTAATTCTTCAACTGTTTTTGACTCTGTCATCCTTTTTGGATTTTCCACTTCCGCCTCCTTTTCCGCATCCTTTTCCGCATCCTTTTCCGCTTCCATTTTTTTGGGTTCAGAATCAGTTAATTCGTCGAGTATTTTTTCAATTTCTATTTCTTTGTTTGAACAATTTTGTTCAATTAAACTTTGTGGATAAAAAGTGTGATCTTTTAGTTTAATTCTTATCATTGAATCAATAAACACAAATAAGCTATTGATAATAAACATTTGAGGTATTTCAGATATTTCAAAAATAATTATGTTACGCAAAGGATCGAGTGTAATTGTAATAGGTATTCCCGGATTTAATAAATGAATTTTTCTTCCAATTCTTTCTTTCATCGCCATTTGTCTATGAAAACTCTCAACAATATCCGTTGCTCTTTCGCGATCAATATTATAATTTTTTGTTAAATTCAAAACAATAAGATCTAATGAGTCATCGCGTTTAAGACCTCTATCAATAAATGATTCCATGCTACTTTGTAAATTAAAATTTGGGATTCTTTTGTATAATAACGAAATTGTATTTGAAGTAGTATTTTCAATAGCAAAAATAGGTTTGATGCAATTAAATGGAATCTTTAACTCTCTGCTATTTAGTATTATGACACATACTAAATTTGTAAATTGTATACTATCTAACATTTCAATACTTATGACTGGCTCAATAATTTTCATCTGAGCAAAAAACGTACTTAATGGTTGAAATATTTTTGACAATCCATCATTAATATATTTGATGCATTCTTCTTTTGATACACCGCTTTTAAAATCAATCGATATACGTATATCTCCGTTCTCAAATAATTGACATATAAAAAAATGATTGCCTTGAATAAAATAACACATGGATGTTTTTTTATCAATAGCATTATTAAATAAATTATAAAGAGCTACACTAATAAATGGTATTTTTTCATTCTCTCTCGTAACATCTTTTGAAAAGAATTTAAAAATATTAAGACTTGTTTTTGGGGTATTATATTTTATTATGGGTATGCTTTCACTACAGTGTGCTATATTAAATAATGAAACCAATGGAATTTTATTTGTACCTTTTAGTACGAAATCTAATTTTTTAAACCCGATAATAGGTGAAATATAATTTATATAACCAATTTTGTTTTGATAAATATTATAAAACATGTCTATCTTATCATAAAGAGATGTCAATTTAAGAATAGATTCTGATTTATTTTCATCTCGTATATTTGGGTAGTATTGCATTAATGACGCTTCTAATTCTTTCGGAATAAATTCTTTTACGTCTTCAAAATAACAAACATAAATATTCGTGATTACTGAGGCCATCCATTTACTGTTTACATTTAATTCAAATTTTTCATCGGTTAATACATACGGATTTGCTTCAAATGTTTGTGTTAATAATCCAAGTGTTTTAAAAGTATCTGTTTTTGTCATTAAATACATTTCGTTTGTGGTAAAAGGAATTGTATCGTGTTTTACGATGAATAGTTTGTTTTTTATTGTTTCTATGGTATCATCTACATTTATTAAAAAATGGCAAAATGTAACTGGTATGTTGTTTGCATGAATAAATTCAAGTTCATCATCAGAAAAAATAAAAAAGGGGGAAGATGTATCTGGATAAGTTATTTTAAAAACATCATTGTGTGGGTTGTCGTTAAATTCTATTGTCAAATCCTCCATACTTTTTTGATAATAACCATAAAAAACAATTATTTCAATTATAACATTTTCCTTCAATATATTTATTTTGAATTTTGGTATATTAAATATATCAGACATATAATATACAACTATTTTACAATTTTAATTAAATATCTATCGTATAATCCGTTAAAACCGTTTCGACTTGTTTAATATGTTCAATGTTATTTTCAATATTAATATTTACAAAAGAACAGTCATCCTTTTCTTGAAACATTTCCGTACCTTTTAAATCAACTTCAATATCTACTTCAAATTCTCTCATCATATCCATGTCTAGTAAGAGTTGAAATGCATTCGTCCCAAACAATCCTTCTTGACCACACATTACATTAGCAGAAACACCTCTCATAGTATCTAATTCGCCGTGTTTAGCAGCTCTTAAAAATATTTCTGGTGTTTCCTCAAAAGATGCCTTTGCAATTGGACCAATATTATCATTATTAATACCATGTCTAAATATAGATATCAGTTTATAATTATGAGTCATCCTATCAATAAGAATACTTAAATGGTGATAATTAATATACGCTCCATCAAATTCTATAACTTCAGAAAGCTCATTAAATATAGCTTGTCTTGCAGCTTCTATCCCAAATAGTTCAAAAATCGTAATAATATTATTTGTAGTCGTGCGGGTTTTATCTATAAATTCAAGGCCTAAAACATCTAATAAATTATTTCCAACGCCATCAATTACCCAAATCTCTTTTGCGCTATATTTTGTGTCACTTAAAACCATATTATTTTTTATTTTTCTCAATATCACTTGTTTAATCCCTTTGACACCGCGAATGATGACATTTTTAAGTAAATTTTGTTGGAAATTTTTCAACATGAAAATGTCGTCTGTTTGATCAAGCGAATTCTTCTTTTTGGATTTTTGGTTTTCTATTCGAATACGAAATATCAAGTTGTCGGAATTATAATCCGAAAAAATACAACTAATACCATCAATATTTGATAACGTGAAATTTATGTCATCCATTGTAATATTTTTTTCGAGCATAATTTCTGAATCCATTACCATTCGTATGACCCATTTGGAGGAGTCTTCTTCTTTACAAACCGCCCCACACGACTCTATCATTGCATTAAATGATCTATATTGTTCAAGTAATACGATATCGTCGGCAATCGTTGTATTATTATTATCGTATGGATCAAAACATATAGATGACGATTTTACAACATCGTTTAATATGGTATATTCAATCATGTGCATCATTTTTGTCGCAGACTCTTTATTTGTCTCATCTTCTGGATTCAAAAACACTGTTAGTAATGGATTTTTTGGTTCTGAAGACAGTGTCAATATCTCTTCCAAACGAGGCACGCCGCGCGTGACATTTGACTTTGATGATACACCCGCATAATGAAATGTATTCAAAGTCATTTGTGTAATAGGTTCACCAATGCTTTGCGCAGATACTAGCCCAACCATTTCTCCCGGAGCAACGATTGCGCGTTTGTACTGCAAAATAATCATTTCTAGTAAAAGCTTGATGCTTTTACTATTAAAGCGTCGATTGAACAAAAGATCTTTGGGAGAAAGAAAGAAATTAAACAATACGACAAATAGATCTGTAGGGGAGTTGTAATGCAGTTTTTTGAGAGTTGAAAGTGTTTTGTTGCACAATTCAAATACTTCCAATGGAGTTATATCTACGATTGTTGTTGTGTTCAACCCTTGTTGTCCAGAAATATTATTGATGATATGTGCAAACGCTACTGGACAACGGACAACCTTTTCGGTTTTGTATTCCATAATGTTTTTCATGATGATGTTTCGTGATTCAATCATTTTGATTGCAATTTCCTTTTCCATGTCTTTTGTGTTTTCGGTGCGGTATTTTTTATATGCCGAAGGCGTAAAGAAGTCCTTTAAATAAGGCTCATCGGCATTTGGGAATGAAAAGTGTGCATAAATGCTCTCAACATTCATATCTAATAATTCTAGTGTTTGATTCTCTACACGCATTGGGTCAATCCCATCGTCGCCATATAAAAATTGCACAATCTTATGTTTATTCGAACGGACCGACATGTCATAATTCACGACTAAATCCTCCAGCCCCTTTATCAATCTTCTCTGAATATATCCAGTTGTGGAAGTTTTAACTGCCGTATCTATTAAACCAACACGACCACCCATTGCATGAAAGAATAATTCGGAAGGAGATAACCCATTTATATATGAACTTTCAACAAACCCGCGTGCTTTTGCAGTATCGTCAAATTTTGTAAATTGTGGCAAAGTTCTATCTTCAAATCCATACGGTATTCTTTTTCCATTTACATTTTGTTGTCCCACGCAAGCAATCATCTGTGAAATGTTCAATTCTGATCCTTTTGATCCAGCCTTGAACATCACGACAAATCTGTTGTTGTTTGAGAGACTGTTGAGAGCTATTTTTGATGTTTCTGCGGTAGATTGATTGAGAATATTATTTACCTTTGTTTCAAATTCCTCTAAATTTGTCTTCCCAGTAGTATTTTTAAAAATACTCAGTTGCATCTCTTCAATAAGAAGATTTACATTGTCGTTTTTTTCTTTTATCACATCATCAATCTTTTCTCGTGTTTCGATGTTCGTACTCAAATCATTTATACCAACACTAAACCCATGTGTAGTGAGAAAGCTCGTCACCACATTTTGTAGATCATCAATGAAATTTGATGCGGCCATATTTCCAAAATCATTGCAAATTCTATTGATAAACCCTTTGCTTCCATTGAGTGCCCCTTTATCTAACTGGCCGTGTAAATATTTGCCGTTCAATACGTTTATTTCACCATTTCCTCCGCGCATTTTTAGCGAAATGGGTGGCAATATCTGCGATAAAATCTCATTGCTTGTGATGATATCCTTGTCCAATGCTTCAATATTCACTTTGCTAAAGTTCATGAGAAGGTTCATTGCATCACTGCGACTAAATTCAACATTTGGTCCCGAAAACAAATACGAACCAACCATGGAATCTTGATATATACCAATAATGGGCGAGTTACTACTTGGACTTATAATTTGTTGAGAAACCGCCGCTAGAATTTTTAATTCAGCATCACAAACTATATTCTGGGGCGCGTGTAAATTCATCTCATCTCCATCAAAATCTGCATTATACGGTTTGGTGTCGGCAACATTCAACCGAAATGTGTCACCCTTTTTCATAACTCGTGCAATATGTGCCATCATACTCATTCTATGCAATGATGGTTGTCTGTTAAACAAAACTGGGTCACCATCAAGCATATGTCTGTGAATTGTATCTCCATTTTCTAGTTGAATAGAAGTTCGGTCAATATATCTCAGAGTGATAGATTCACCGTTTTTTTTCTCCCATATTTTTGCTCCCGGATAGATGTCTGGGCCATTTAATACTAATTTTTTGAGAAATTGTCTGTTCAAGTCATTTACAACAACTGGTTTTGTAATATTTTTTGCTATCTTCAAAGGTATTCCCAATTCTCTGATAGAGATATTTGGATCTGCAGTAATAACAGAACGCGCACTAAAATCGACACGCTTCGCCATCAAGTTTGATCTCATACGCCCCGACTTACCATTTAATCTATCTTTAATAGACTTGAAGGGTCTACCACTGCGTTGTGCGGTTGAAAGAACCCCGGGTATTTTATTGTCAATTTGTGTCGAGACATAATACTGCAAAACAGAACACCAATCTTCAATAATATTTGGTTGCGCATTACTCGCAATCTTTTCTTGTAAAATTTTGTTTGTTTTGATAATCATAATCAAAATATGACTGAGATCATCCTCGCTTCTTTGTTGATGATCCATCTTTACAGATGGGCGAATTGTTGGCGGAGGCACTGCCATCACTTGACAAATCATCCATTCTGGTCTTGACCAAACTGGACTAAATCCCATAAAGTAGACATCCTCGTCTGTTATCCTTTTGAAAATTTTAATAACCATTTCTGGAGTCAATCGGAGTGTAATCGGCTCCTTGTTTTCCTTGTTCGTGTCCGTCCATTCCATTGTTAATTTTGCAACATCATCCTTTTTAATTTTACCTTTTAAGCACCCACACCCATCGTGGGTATCCTCTCCACATCGTTTTATTTTACTCGCTATTCCAAAAACATATTTCCATCTATGTTCATTTGTCATCTCGAGCGCTTGTTTGTATTTTTCTTTGTTTATCAATAATTTGCTACATTTGAAACAAACACATCTCATAATTTTCAATACTGTATTTAAAAATTGAATATAAAATACGGGGCGCGCCAATTCCAAATGTCCAAAATATCCGGGCGTCTGCATGTAATCTAATCCATCTGTCGGACAAATTGTCCCGGGCTCTCCAACACCCATACGTGGATCGAAAATTCCTTTTGCAACTGGCTTGTTATTTACATATGTTTCTTTTGTTGTAATCTCTACAACAGACCCATTTCGTATTTCTTCTGGCGACATTATACTAAATTGAATTCCAATAACTCTCGAAGAATTCACGTATTGAGATCCGATTGCAGAACGAGACATCTTTTAATATATAGTATATAATTTATTTTTATATTTAAATCAATTTAATGTTTAAGGGAATGTTTTTATTTTAAAAATATTAATAATTAATATGTTACTTGTGTTGTATGTTTTTAGCGACTATAATGAAAGAGTGAAACAATTTTTAAAAAATTGCATTTTTTATGAAGACAATATAGATTTTGTCATAATAGTAAACAATCCAAATGCTAGATTGACCGTACCAAAAAATTTAAAAAATGTGAGTGTTATTGTTAGAGATAACATAGGGTATGATTTTGGAGGATGGTCGCATGCACTATTAAAGAACAATCTATACCAAAAATACGACAATTTTATTTTTGTGAACTCTTCTGTTATAGGACCTTTTTTACCGTCTTTTTTTAAAGGTAAATGGACGGATATATATTTGAACGGTTTAACCGAAAAGATAAAGTTATTTGGTAGTACAATAAATACTGCATCATTAGATAATCTACCTCCAAATTACTTTAACTCGCATGTTCAAAGCTATATTTTTTCAATGAATAAAGAGACATTAATATATCTAATTCAATGTGGAATTTTTTCTATACCAACAAAGAATATTCCGTTTAACGATCTTATTATCGAAAAAGAAGTTTTGATGTCTAGAAAAATAATTGAAAAGGGTTGGAATATTGGTTCATTGCTTTCGCAATACTTAAATATTGATTTTACACTAAAAACTCCAATGAATGTTCAATTGAAAGGTGATTTAATGTATAATAAATTTAGGAATGTATTGTGGAATGAATATGAACTAGTATTTATCAAAGGAAATCGTGATATTATTATTAAATCGCCAGACATAAATAATAATGTATTTAATTACAAAGAAGTTACTCCGTTGCCATTGAAAATTAATCATGATATAATAAAAAAACTAAAATTAAGGAAAGCTATTCTAAATATACAAAAAAACACAAAGGTTCGAACTGTGCCTAATTTTACCACAGAATACTCTTTTAGTTATTAAACTATTTGAACTTAAACGATGCAAAAGAAAATAATGTGATATAATATGTTTTGGGGCGAAAATATTTCAGAATTAACAAAAAATATGCTTGAAATATTTCCTACAAAAGAAATGGATTATGACACTAAATTAAATGCTATAAGTCGTCTTGTTATATATTTATCATTTCTTGGGTTTTTATTCTCAACATCCATCACATATCTTATTATGGGATGCATAACATTAATAGGCATTTATTTTTACAAAAAAAATAACAAAGAGGGGTTTAGAGAAAAAGGTACAAAAAAGGTGACTTTTAATAAATTTGTAAAAGAAGAATACTACCCAGTAATGTCTACAAATCCTATGAGTAATGTTTTATTAACAGATTATTCGCAAGATCCATTGCGAAAAGAAGCACCCCCTTCGTTTAATCCAAGTATTACAAAAATAATTGATAAAAAAACACAAGATATTTCTGAAAAACTACACAATGGTTTAGATGTAAACCAATTATTCTCTGGATTAGGGAATGATGTGGAGTTTGGAAATTTAATGCATCAATTTTATAGTATGCCATCTACTACAATACCCAATGATCAAGGAGCATATAGTGAATATTTATATGGCACAATGTCTTCGTGTAAAAATGGAGACCCTACTGAATGTCTAAAAAATAATTTGAGGTATATTCCATAATTTTTTTATATTCTAATATAAAATGGATTATATGTTTAATAATATATCTAGAGGTTGCAATGACAATGAATATTTAGATCAACGGGCTATTCAGAATATGAACGGTTCAAATTATCTACTAAAAAATTATTTTGTTGAAGATACAACTATGCAAAAACCCATTCATTTTGCATTGATGCAGCCATTTGTATTCTATAATGGAACAAACGGATTAGGATTAAATGGTTATAATATTGATACAAATTCAAAATTAACAATTGGATCTTTGCAAACACATCCTCGGTCAAGAATAGATTTAATACAACGACCATTTGTTACAGTTCCTTATTTGGGCAGAGGTACAGTAGATCCGGTTGCAGAAGCTCAAATCATGCAAGGGGAAATTTATACAAATAAAAAAAGTTATAATCAATTATCAGAAATATCCTATTTACCTTTAACAAATACTCCTTTGATACAAAGTATCAAAAATACAATTACAAACCCAGTCTTTTTGGTAGAAGATAATAATGGAGATCGTGTGAGAGGTGGTCTTCCATCAAGAGAATTGATGCGCGACGCAGAAAAAAGAAATTAAAAACACCGTTTTAATAAAGATATGAATTTTTCATTCCCATCACTTTATAAAGAAATAGAAAATAGATATATCAATGATGAAGAATTTACAGAGGAAATTGTTCATGTATTGACAGAAAATGTATACAGAGAAGAAATATTAACCTTTTTTGGAAAAACAAACTTTGAAGATAGTATTAATGATGATATTTGTTCTTTGTACAATAAAGTAAAGGATAATGAAAATATTATTACACTTGTGAATATATTTAAAAAGGAATACGAAGATGACTTGGTTGCATTTACCATTTTATTCTCTTATGATTATTTTTATCTATTTCTTCCATGTTTAAAAAATATTATTAAAGGAGAATCGGCAGATATTTCTATTTTATTAAGTATTTTAAATAAGTAAATAATATATGTTTTCGCGAAATAATAATACCAAGGAAAACTATTTAATGGAACAAAGACAAAATTCTTCTGCTTTTAATTATATTTTTTACAATTCCAATATAACTCCACAAATGCAAGGGAATGGATTAGGAATCAGCAAATTACATCCTTCTGATTTGAATGATAATTACATAGACATTGAATCAGAACTTAAAGGAATTGGGGCTTGCAATTTTGTAGAACCTCGATATAGAGTAAACCATACACCTAAACACATTGAAGTTTTGGATTTATATGAAAAAAAAAGTACACCCCCATTGAAAACCTATATTTATTATCAAAATGAACGACCCTTTTATACTTAAATATGTAAAACAAACAAATTTCCGAATATTAATAGAAATTGTTGAAATGTTATCATGAATTTTGAAACAGATGTTCTAGGACTTATATATGGGTTGCCTACTGATGTTTGCATAGTTACTGCTAAATTTAACAAATCTAATGTAGTTGCTTTTTTATCACTATTCAACATAGTAAAATGATTTCTCATTAACAAATAAATAATAAAAAAGATTACAATTGCAGAAAAATTATAAATAATAGCCCTAGGAAGTCTTTTCATAATAATTGAAAATATTATATTTTCAATTATTAACATGGCTTGTACACGAAATCGACCAGAAATTAAAACACAACAATTGTATGACATTGGAAATTATCATTTGTTAGTTCCCGGAAATGGTCTTCAACCATTTTTTATAGAAGATCCAAATATTCGAATACAAAAATGGGGTGGATATTCTTACACAAACATGATAGATATAGATAGTTCTTTAAGAGGTATTGATAAACAATTAAAGTGTGATGTAGTGCAAAAATCGAATTTACAAACAAATCCTATTTTTTATCCTTCGACGAGTTTACTGTATACTGAAAATTCAAGACTAATGTGCCCAGCATGGAATTTAAAAGGGGTGGAAAATGTTAGTAGTGATTATTTACATTATGATCCTAGGGTAAAATCGTCGATCCCATTTGTACACAATTTAAGTTCAAGAGATATACAAAAAAATAGTTATCGACCTATTTATACAAACCATTTTCAAAATCTATAGTATATATTTCGATTTTTTAATATAATATTCTATATATGGAACTTGCCATACCATTCATTGCCTTGGTAGGACTAATCGCAATAAAATCGCGAAAGGAAAAGTTTAAAAATATGGGAAAATTCCGAAATTATTTACCGAATACAGATGTTCCCTCTATTAACTATCCACAAGAAATAATGGATGATTCAATAAATAAATATGTAGATTCAAATGCAGCAACCGACAAATATTTTGCCCAAACGGTTTATCAAGATCAAAAAGCTTTGCCTAATAACAAAGTTGTCAAACAGATACAATCATTAAACGGAAATTACATTGACACGAAAGATTTTACCCATGAAAACATGACACCTTTTTATACGTCAAAAATGGGAACGAGCATTGGTGTAAACCAAAACGAGTCTTTTATTGATAATATGGCGGGATCAACAAAATCTATTAAAAAAGTAGAGCAAGCTCCATTGTTTAAACCGCAAAATGATATAAATTGGGTAAATGGGATGCCCAATATGGACGACTTTTATCTTTCACGAGTAAACAAGACTGTTATGAAAAATGACGAGAGACTTGACAGTGTAATGGTAGGCCCGGGATTGAATAAAGGATTTGATAGTAGTGGAAGTGGTGGATATAATAGCGGCATGGAGGCTAGAGAAAAATGGATGGATAAAAATGTAGATGAACTGCGTGTCGAAACAAACCCTAAAATATCTTATACATTGAACAATTTAGAAGGACCTTCAAAAAGTTTGGTTTCGAATATTGGCATCCAAGCCCCAGTTAACAAAAATCAACCAGATTCTTATTTTGAAATGTCTCCCGAACGATATTTTACGACACCAACCTCGAAAGGCCAAATGATGCATTCCGAAGAAATGATGAAAGATCAACATCGTATAGAAACAACAAAGGCTTATATGGGAACCCCAACCGCACCCATTAAACAGAATGGTTATGTCACAAAAAATTATGAAGAATCCACGAGAGTACCCCTCCCAACGAGCACGCCTATACCCAGTGCAGTTGGCAAAGGAAATATGGATGGATTAAACAATGTTCATAAAAGTCACACAAACTACCTTAACAATCGCGCAAACAATGAACAAACCCCCATGTTTATGAATTTGTCACAAACAGTGGGTTCAATATTATCTCCTATTATGGATATTATTAAACCAAATAGACGCGATGAAATGTCCTCAAATCCGCGTATTTATGGAAATGCCAAGGCTGGCACGAGTACATATATTGCTAATGAAACGGTCGCACCGACTATTAAAGAGACGACTATTTATACACCCAATTCTTTTCAAGGACAATTAAATGGTGTGGGAGGGTATGTTACACAAAATACGCCGGCGGTAAAGGAGCGCGAAGAACTCACATACTCTTCTTTTGGTAATGTGGGTGGTGCGGCAAATAATTTGGGTTTGAAAGATTACTCTGCCAATTATCGTCAGACAAACAATGAGTTGAAGGAACCAACCACCTATTCTAGAACAAACCATGGGAGTACACAGACGTTTAATCCACAAATGAACATGAATATCGCAAAATTAGATAATGATCGAGTAAACAATAGACAATGGGTTCCTAGCGCTATGCCACAGATGTATGCACACAAGGAAATGTTGGGCGAGACATACAAGCCGCCAGAAATGGCCTCAAACATTGATGATCGATTGAATTCTAATTTGTTAGATGCGTTTAAAGCAAATCCTTATACTCAGAGTTTGCAAAGTTATTAAAATATCACAATTAATTATGAAAGTTGCTTTAGCATTTTTTGGGATTACGAGAAGTTTAAAATATACCATTGAATCCATCAAAACAAATATTTTCCACATTTTAAAATTGAATGAAATTGAATATGATATATTTATGCATACATATAGAGTCAACAATTATACAAATATACGTACTGGCGAGAAGACAAACTCTTATGATAATGATGAGTATAAATTGTTGAATCCAAAATATATACAAATTGACGATCAAGAAGAAATAAAAAAAAGGATTAATATGAATTTGTATAGAACACATCCCGATCCATGGAAAACTAACTATAATTCGGTTGATAATTTTATTTTAGCACAATATTCAAAAGCACAATTAGTAGAGATGATTGACAATACAAATGTACAGTATGATTATGTTATATACATTCGTCCAGACTGTTTATATGTAGACAAAATAAATGTTGAATATTTGACACATGTAAATGATACAACTATTTGTATCCCTAATTTTCATCTTTTTGGACCATATAATTTTAATGATAGATTTTGTATAACAAATATGAAAACATATAAATTTTACGGCAATGTTTTTCATGAATTGTTAAATATTAGCAAACAAAAAGAGTTACATTCCGAAACTATTTTAGGAGAATTAATGAACAACAATTTAAAAATTATTAGAATTCCATTTATTTTTTTAAGAGTACGGTGTGATGGTAAAATTGATGATAAATCATTGATTAAAAATAGGTAATTAAATAATTTAAATATACATTTATTAAATGAAGTCAAAAAAAAGATCTACCCGAACACGAAATCGAAGAAAACAATTGGGAGGAGGAGAAATTGCTCTGACGTCTAGAACAGAATTTTACGGAAATGAAAATTATATGTCTTTTTTTGGATCAATGCTTTCAAGAATAGCATATCAATCGGATTTTGATAAAGTTGGCAAAAATTTAATTGAAACAAAAAACTTTATATTTTTATTATCGTGTATGTTAAATGGTATTGTCAAATCTGAACTTATGAGTATGATAGGAACGGCGAGTGTTGATGATTTATTCAACGACGGAGAAATATTCAAGAGTTATACTGGTTCTAAACACAAACTAGAAGGGAACTACACCAATAATGGGGAGAATAAAATAGAAACAACTGGTGAATCTCCAAATATCATAGATCAAGCGGCACAATTTAATGTATTAACTGGCGAAGAATTGACAACAGATACAGCAAAGAAACTATTAAAAAACGGTATGTCAGAAATTTATAGATTAGGAAATAGTGGGTTGAAAAAAATATCTTACATTTCAATCGGAACATCTAATTACGGAGAAATATTCTTGTTTGCACATAAAGAGATGATCGGGAAAATTTTTGTTGTTTTTAGAGGAACGTATAGTGTAAAAACATTAGGCGCGTATTCGAAACCATCATCCATATGGAGTCAAAGTGTATCAACGTTTCTTAATGTAAAAGAGTCGTATTTATATGGTATATTAAAACTTTTATTAGATACTATTCACACTATTATGCAAGGATGTTTAGCTTTAACAAAAAAAGTATTTCCAGATTTAAAAGATGATAATAGTGTGAGCGTAATCACCACTGGTCATTCGCTTGGTGGAGCACTGGCTACTATATTTGCATATCTATGGATGTCTGTAAAAGAAAATAAATTAGAGAGCGAAACTGTTAACAACAGTGAAAAGGAAAATCCATATATTATGGGAGAATTTAAAAGATTTAATAATAAAATTTGTTGTATAAGTTTGGGTTCGCCTAGAGTTTTTGATAAAAAGACGAGTGAGCTATTTTGTAAATATGTTGAAAAAGGTTTTATTATTTATAAAAGAATAACTACAAGAGGCGATCCAATACCAGGACTTCCATATTTTAACTATACTCATCCTTGTTCTGATGAACCAATGATGCGAGAAAAAATATCAGAAGATTGTAATCAAACTTTAAAAAAGTTGGGTTATAGTAGCGGAGTGGTTTATACGAGACCACTGGATTGTCAAAATTGGAAAACAAGAAAATATGTACCAGATATGTTCTCTCATACAGTATATTTGGATATAAGTTATCGCGGAGTTATCAGTATACTCATGCTAACTGGAGGAATAATGGCGTCAGCCGCCAACGTTAACTTTGAAGTAGAACGTTTTGGGAAGGATACTGGTTGTAGAATTATTTTTTATAATTTTGATGATATAAAAGAATATGAATGTAAAATAGTATTTTTTAACTTAGAAGATGTGCGAAACCAAAAAAGCGATGATGCTTCATATGAACAAGCTATTGCCGATGAAAAAAAAGTTGATGAAGGCGACGAGTTAATAAAACCTAAGGTAAAACCAACGATAGAGGATGTGAGAGTAAACACTGAATTATTTTCGGAATTTGAAAAACGTGCGAAAGTTGTTCAATTAACTGCGTTCACAAGCGAACCAATGAAAAAAACTGATGGAGCCGTTGTAGAGAAAGATACGATTATACGATTGGGAACTAAACAAGAAGATTGGTTTATTGTTAGTAAAATGCATATGAAGCCTAAAGAACCTCTTGGAAATCCCGTGGAAGATATAGAAATGACCGATATAAAGAAAGAAGATGAAGAAATGACCAATATAAAGAAAGAAGATGAAGAAATGACCGATATAAAGAAAGAAGATAAAGAAATGACCGATATAAAGAAAGAAGATAAAGAAATGACCGATA
>Ga0214919_10004401_pt1 | contig 20644 bp, 18 predicted proteins | sample LL1503_MetaG_FD_177994 | JGI IMG/M metagenome (GOLD analysis project Ga0214919, IMG submission 177994) | Freshwater microbial communities from Lake Lanier, Atlanta, Georgia, United States - LL-1503 | ecosystem: Environmental > Aquatic > Freshwater > Lake | place: USA: Georgia | collected... | reverse complement strand
AGTCAAGAGCACATAGTTGTCATTGGAGTAGAGATACTTGCCAACTTGAGAAGAAGGAGTCAATGTTGCGGCAAGTTCGGCATATTCCTGGTAGCTGGTCTTACCTGCTGAGACGGCTTTGAAATTATGTGAGGCCATTCCCGTTGCATGGTTCAAAAATGCCCATACTGGCTGTACTCCGAGTGCATCGGTGGTTGATGGGGGGAATATCTCTGGGAGGTATGTCTCTATTGAACTCTCTAAATTGATTTTCTTTTGTTCCGCTAATTTCAAAACTAAAGTTGCGGTCAGCGTTTTGCTGACCGATGCGAGCGAGAAGTAGGTAGATGAATCGGCATTTCGCCCCACTTCGCTTTGCACTTTCCCATTTTTCACTTCAACAACGACAGATCGTCCCGATGTGAGCGAAAGTACTGCACCCAGTTCAGAATCGGCTTCGGCATGAGCAGAGACTCCGCCTTGCACAAGCACCCCACAGACGCACATCACCAACAGTGCACTGCTGCACAGGCGGCGACGAATTGTTTTGTACATGCCTTGTGAGGCTAGTTCCCCGATGACCCTTGCCGATAGGGAATCACCACAACAGTTCCATCTTCAGCATGATGAACACGCGCAGATACCCCATAAAACTCTGCCAAAGTCTCTTGGCGCAGCACTTCTGCTGCAGTACCACTCACGACGCGATACCCCTGGTGCAAGAGGCATAACCGATCTGAATACAAACCCGCAAGAGTGAGGTCGTGCATGGCCGATACAACGGTGAGGCCGTGTTCTTTGCGCAACTGATCAACGAGCTCCAACGCTTGTTGTTGATGTCCAATGTCGAGAGCACTCGTTGGTTCATCGAGGAGCAAAATAGGTGCCTCTTGTGCAATTGCTCGCGCAATAACCACACGCTGTTTTTCTCCGCCAGAAAGTGTGCCAACGGCACGATGCGCAAGGTCAACGAGATCTAGTCGCTTTAAGACATCGGCCACAATTGCCCAGTCGTGTTTCGTTTCCGTTCCGAAGTGACTAATAAATGGGTTACGACCAAGCACAACGTATTCCCGCGCAGTCATATCGTCGGGCAACACAGGTGACTGTGGCACATACGCAACGAGTTGTGCCCTACGTTTTGCCGAGCGCATACGCAGTGGCGAACCATCAACTCGTATTTCGCCACTATGTTTTGCCAGACCCGCAACCGAGCGCAGCAAAGAACTTTTTCCTGCGCCGTTTGGCCCAATGAGACATAGCCACTCCCCTGGCTTCACCGTGTCGGTGAAATTACTGAGAGCATCGTGTTGCCCGTAGCGCACTCCAACACCAGAGAATTGCAAAGACGTCATCGTGTTCCCTGCTTTGTTCGCAAGAGAAGTAAGAAAAATGGCGCTCCAAGAAATGCAGTTACTACACCAATTGGCGTTTCCGATGGGTTTTGCAACACACGACCAGGAATGTCGGCAATGATGAGAAAAGAAGCACCCATGAGCAAACTCAGCGGCACAATGACTCGGTAACTCGCGCCGGCAAGCAAGCGCACTGCGTGCGGAACAATAATTCCCACGAATCCAATGAGCCCACTCACAGCAACCACTGCCGACGTGCCAAGGGTGGCGGCAATCACCACAATAATGCGCACCCGGTTCACCGAAGCACCCAGTGCTGTTGCTTCATCGTCACCAACACGCATGATGTCGAGCAGTCGGCGATGCATAAACAACACCGCTGAACTCACCACAACATAGGGAAGCACAAGACGCACGTCGCCCCACGTAGCCGAGCTCAAGCGTCCGAGAATCCATGAATACACCTGACGCACCACGTCGGTATGTCGTTGCAAAACAAAGGTCTGAATAGCTGTTGCTAAAGCAGTCACTGCAACGCCAGCCAAAACCAAAGTAGACGCACTTTTTTGCCCACCAAAAGCAGTACCAACTACGTAGGTAACAAGCACTGCAAGTAGTCCGCCCACAAATGCGCTGAGTGGCAATGGGTCAATAATCCAAGTACTCGAGCCAGTGCGATTCAATGTAAATACCAATGTCGCACCAAGCCCTGCCCCGGCAGCAACGCCCAATAAATATGGGTCAACTAATGGGTTGCGGAAAACACCTTGGTAGCTCGCACCGCTGAGAGACAGCATCGAGCCAACCAAGGAAGCCAATACCACACGAGGCATACGAATATCCCAAATGATGGTCCACTCGCGCGAAGTGACCCCGCTGTCTAGCGACACCAGCGGCAGGTGATCGAGCAATGCCAATGGCACTCGCCACCAAGTAGGTCCCGCTGGCCCCACCATTGCACCGAGCAGAACAGAGACAAGCGCCAGCGCGCCAGCAGCGGGAATCCACCACCGGCCCACTGTGTGCTCAACTGTTTCGGCTAAAGGAAAGATGACTTCCTACTTCTTGCTTGTCTCAACAAATTTTGCAACCGCTGCAGCAACTTGCTTCACAAGGTCAACTACTCGCGGGCCCCAACGTGAAGCGACGTCGTCGTCGAGTTCTACAACATTGCCCTTGGCTACTGCATCAATTTTGTTCCAGCCTGGTCGTGCCGCCACCGACTGTGCATCTTGCTGACAGCATTTTGTGTCGGCCAAGAAAACGAGCTGCGGATTCGCAGAGATAATTGCTTCTTGGGAAAGTTGCGGGTAATCGTTACCTGCCTCGGCGGTGTCGGCAATGTTTTGCAACATGAACTGCGACATGATTTGACCAACAAAAGTATTTGATGTCACCGAGAAATAAGTGTTATCGAGCTCATAGAAGTAGCTCACAGGGGCATCTGGCAATTCCATCGAAGATACTGCTGTTTCGATATCTGACTTCATCGAAGCAACAAGAGCTTCAGCTTCTGTTGACTTGCCGGTCAACTCACCGAGCTCCGTGATTTGCTTGTACGAGTCGTCGAAGCTTGTGGCTGCGGCTCCGGTCCACACCGTGATTCCCAGTGCTTCAAGTTGTGTTTGCAAGTTGCCTGGGTCATACGCAAGAAGAACAACAGTTGCATCGAGAGCAGCAATCGCTTCTGCGCTGGGTTGTGATGCATCAATTTTATTTTCAAACGATGCAGCTGCTTCCGGGTAATTGCTGTAATTGTCTACTGCTACCAGTTGATCTTGTGCACCAATGGCATAGAGCATTTCCGTGGCCGTGGCCGATAACGAGACAATCTTGTTCGTTGATACTTCTGGCACTGCAGTGTCGGAACTGGCTTCAGCAACTGTGTCGGCTGCTGATTGGCCGCTATTTCCACAGGCTGCAAACAACAGAGCCGAAGCCCCTACTGCTAAAAAAGTGCGGCGCGTGACACCGCGAAACTGACGAATGGACTTCTTTGACATTTTTCTTCCTCCGAAGATTGCTGGAGAAAGAAGAGTGGGTCGAAGGTGGGGTTCTCCCACCTCGCGGACCGCCCTTCCTTCGAGGACTGGTAATCGCATATAGATCAGGCGACCGGACTTGCCTTCCACAGCTTGCGCTGAAAAGTTTTACCGTTGCGGGACAGTGCCGGATTTTTACCGGACTTCGCTGTTTTCTATATCTCACAACTATCGCTGTGATGTGGTGACTATAACAGAGAAACTTCAGTTCACAAGATTCGCAAAACGCGAGATGCCTTCAACGATGTCATCATCGCCTAAAGCAAACGAGAATCGCGCATAGCCAGGAGCACCAAATGCTTCACCTGGAACGAAAGCAACCTTCGCCTGGTCGAGCACGATGTCGGCCAGATCGAGTGTGGTATGCGCAGTGACACCGCCATAGGTGCGGCCAAGCAAACCACGCACTTGTGGGAAGCAGTAGAAAGCACCTTCTGGTTCAAGGCAAGTGACGCCGGCAATGTCGCTCAACATTTTGTGCATCGTTTTTCCACGACGTTCAAATGCAGTACGCATCATCTTCACAGCTTCAAGGTCGCCACTCACTGCAGCAAGCGCTGCAATTTGTGCCACGTTTGAAACGTTGCTGGTGGAATGAGACTGAAAGTTAATTGCAGCCTTCATCACATCATCAGGCCCAATCATCCAGCCCACGCGCCATCCGGTCATTGCATACGTCTTGGCAACACCGTTCACGATGACGCATTGGTTAGCAATTTCAGGAACAAGTGTTGGCATGGAACTGAACTGGTGCTTGCCGTACGTGAGGTGCTCGTAAATTTCATCGGTAATGACCCAGATGCCGTGCTCCACTGCCCACTTGCCAATGGCAGCAACTTCTTCTGGCGGATACACAGAACCACTGGGGTTATCGGGTGAAACAAACAACAACACTTTTGTGCGCGGCGTGCGCGCGCACTCGAGCTGTTCCACCGTTACACGGAAACCCGTTTCTTCGGTGGTGTCAACAACAACTGGTACTCCCCCGGCCAAAGTGATGGCTTCGGGATAGGTGGTCCAAAACGGAGCAGGACAAATGACTTCATCGCCTGGGTCGCACAATGCTGCAAAGGCAACGAACACGGCATGCTTGCCACCGTTTGTGACCATCACTTGGCTGGCCTTGCACGTAAAGCCACTATCGCGCAATGTTTTCACCGCAATGGCTTCGCGCAACTCAGGAAGACCCGCTGCAGGCGTATAGCGGTGGTTCTTCACGTCGAAGCACGCCTTGGCGGCGGCTTCCACAATGTGGGCTGGAGTAGGGAAATCGGGCTCGCCGGCACCAAAGCCAATGACGTTTTCGCCCTTGGCTTTGAGGGCTTTCGCCTTCGCGTCGACGGCGAGGGTGGCTGATTCGGCAATGGCCGCAAGGCGGGCAGATACGCGCCCGTGTTTTGCTGGAGAGGTCATAAATGCAATGCTTGCACAGTGAGCACAATTTCCCCCCAAACAATTCGCATTCCCCAAGAATTTTTACCAGCCGACGGCCGCTTCGGATGCGGGCCCTCGAAGGTCCGCCCCGAACAACTCAGCGCCTTTGGCACGCGTGGAGCCCAACTTTTAGGCACTTCCCACAGGCAAGCCCCCATCAAGAACCTTGTGGGCTCCGTGCGCAGCGGGCTGAGTGAATTATTTAACCTGCCCGATGGCTGGGAAATTGTCATGGGCAACGGCGGCTCTACCGTGTTCTGGGACGTCGCCACTTTTGGCCTCATTCAAGAGCGCAGCGAGCATCTTGTCTTTGGCGAATTCTCTTCCAAGTTTGGTGAGGCTTCTGCCGCCGCCCCACACCTTGGTCAACCCGTCATCGTTTCTTCTGAACCCGGCACGCATCCTGTCGCAACAAAAGAAGATGTCGATGTATACGCATTCACGCACAACGAAACATCCACTGGTGTGGCGATGAAACTGCAACGTCCTGCCTTTGCCAACGATGCATTAGTAGTTGTCGATGCAACGTCTGCTGCGGGCGGGCTTCCTTGGAGCCCGAGTGAAGTTGACGTGTACTACTTCGCACCACAAAAGTGTTTCGCAGCCGACGGTGGTTTGTGGCTCGCTGCATGTTCACCGCGTGCTCTTGAACGCATCAAATCCATTGCGGCGTCAAAGCGCTGGTGTCCAGCATCACTCGATCTCAAAATTGCACTCGACAACAGCATTGCCAACCAGACCTACAACACCCCAGCATTGGGCACACTCATTTTGCTCGATGAACAAATTTCATGGATGTTGAAAAATGGTGGGCTCTCCTGGTGTGCAGCACGTTCACAAAAATCTGCCGACCACCTCTACTCATGGGCCGCCGAGCGTTCATGGGCTGAACCCTTTGTACGCAATGCAGCAGAGCGTTCTGCAGTGGTCGGAACCATCGACCTCACAGGCGTTGAGGCCAGCGACATCAATGCGGCATTGCGCGCCAATGGCGTGGTCGACACCGATTCGTACCGCAAATTGGGCCGGAATCAGTTGCGCGTTGGCATGTTCCCGGCAATTGACCCAGAAGATGTTGTGCAATTAACGAGGAGTATCGACTTTGTGGTGGAACAATTGATCCCATGATTTCCAAAGACGTGCTCACCGCTAGCTGGGACGACATTGCCCCGCTACGTGACCCCGTCTTTCTCATCGCGTTGCGTGGCTGGTTCGACGTATCGAATGCTGCAACTGCAGCCATCGAGTGGTGCGTTCAAGAACGTGTGGTCACCATTGTGGGAAGCATCGACCCCGACCCATTTTTCGACTTCACGCATGAGCGACCAGAGGTGTACCTCGACGAAGATGAAGAGCGTCAACTGCGTTGGCCAGAAAACGATATTTATGTTGCACGTTTTCCCGAAGGCGCTCGCGACCTTGTTCTTTTGTCTGGAGTAGAACCACACATTCATTGGTCAACTTTTATCGACTGCATTGTTGACGTTGCACAGGGCCTCAAGTGTTCTGCCGTTGTTTCACTCGGTGCACTCGCCGATCAGGTTCCACACACTCGCCTACCGCCCGTAGTGGGCAGCACAACAAACCCCGACCTCGCACGACGTCTTGGTCTGTCTCAACCGCAATACCAAGGCCCAACCGGTGTCATTGGCGTGATGCAAGAACGATTCGACCGCACGGGCATGCCTGCCGTTTCTTTACGCGTCGGTGTGCCGCACTATCTCACCAATGCTCAACACCCTCGCTCAACGGCAGCGCTTTTACGCCACCTAGAACACGTTCTTGGCGTTCCCACCAACCACGGTGGCATCGACGCCGATGTACGCAGGTGGGCTGTTCTGCACGAAGAAGCCGTTGAAGACGACGCGCAAACTTTGGCATACGTACGCATGCTTGAACAGCAATTTGACCGCCGTGCCGAAGCGGCAATACCTACAGGTGAAGACCTCGCTGCAGAGTTTGAAAAGTTCCTCCGCGAACAAGACTAAAACTCTTTAAGTGTTCTCGGCGCCGTACGTCACGGTAATTGCAACGTTTCGCGCCGAGAAATCCACCGACAGCGCGTTATTGAATATGTAGATGATTTCTCGGCGCGTAGCGTCACGAAAAGCGGGACATACGGCGCCGAGAACACTCCGTGAGGATTAGGTGTTGGTGATGGCGCCGGTTTCGGCACCTTGCACGAGCTTGGCGTATTTGCCGAGCACGCCTTTGGTGTAACGCGGCGGGTTGGGCTTCCAGCCCACTTTGCGCGCAGCGATTTCTTCATCGCTCACCAACAAGTCGAGCCGCTTTGTGTGCACGTCGACCAAAATCTTGTCGCCATCTTTCACGAATGCAATGGGGCCACCATCGGTTGCTTCAGGAGCAACGTGACCAATACAGAAGCCCCACGTCCCGCCACTGAATCGTCCATCGGTAATGAGTGCGCAGTCGGCACCACGGCCAGCGCCTTTCAAAGCACCTGTAATGGCGAGCATTTCACGCATACCTGGCCCACCCTTCGGACCTTCGTATCGAATGACCAACACGGTTCCGGGCTTGATATCGCCAGCAAGAATCGCCGCCATTGCACCATCTTCACCATCAAAAACCCGTGCGGCACCTTCAAAGTGCAACTGGTCTTTGCTCAGGCCAGCAACTTTCACTACAGACCCTCTTGGAGCCAATGTGCCTGTTAATACGTTGATGCCACCTTCTGAGTGGATGGGGTCAGAAAGCGGATGCAATACATCGCCATCTGGTGCAGGTGGGTTTATTTCCGCGAGGTTTTCCGCCATCGTTTTTCCGGTGCATGTCATGACATCACCGTGCAACAAACCTGCATCGAGCAACATCTTCAATACCACGGGAACACCACCAACACGGTCGATGTCGGTCATGTGGTACTTGCCACCTGGTTTGGTGTCGGCAATGTGTGGAACTTTTGCCGCAATGCGGTTGAAGTCTTCAAGTTCAAGTGGCACTTCAGCTTCATGGGCAATAGCAAGAAGATGCAAAACAGCATTGGTACTTCCACCCAATGCGTTCACAACTGCAATTGCATTTTCAAATGCTTTCTTCGTCATGATGTCACGCGGACGAATGCCCAAACGCAACAAGTTCATGACTGCTTCGCCTGCACGCTCAGCATCACCTTCGCGGCGCGCATCGACTGCTGGAGGTGAAGCTGTTCCGGGAAGGCTCATGCCCAACGCTTCGGCAATAGATGACATCGTGTTTGCGGTGAACATTCCGCCACATGCACCTTCTCCTGGGCACGCATTGCGTTCGATATCGCTCAATTCTTCATCGGTAATAGTGCCAAGCGCATGTGCACCCACGGCTTCGAAAACGCTCGTAATGTCGAGTGCCTCGCCATGTAACTGCCCGGGCAATATGGAACCGTTGTAAACAAAAACAGATGAAAGGTTGAGTCGCGCTGCGGCCATGAGCATTGATGGAATGCTCTTATCGCAGCCTGCAAGACCAACAAAACCATCGAATCGTTCAGCATGCATCACTGTTTCCACGCTGTCGGTGATGACCTCACGACTCACCAACGACGCACGCATTCCTTCGTGGCCCATTGAAATACCATCGCTCACCGTGATGGTGCCGAATTCGAGCGCAACACCACCAGCTTTGCGCACACCCTCCTTGGCGAACTGCGCAAGTTTGCGCAAGGTCATGTTGCACGGTGTGACTTCATTCCACGATGAAGCAATAGCGACCTGTGGCTTTACCCAGTCGTCATCGGTGAGGCCCACTGCACGCAACATGGAACGCGCTGGCGCCTTTTGTGGGCCATCGGTTACGTCGCGACTACGGGGTTTGATATCTACTGGGGTGCCATCTGCGCTTGCCATAGAGGCAACGCTAGTGGTCAGCCACGCCCAAAACCGAAGAGATGGCTCCCCACCTTGCGCATTTGGATTTCTTCACTGCCCTCGGTGATGCGGTAACGGCGGTGATGGCGGTAAATGTGCTCAAAAGGCATGTGTCGCGAGTACCCCACCCCACCGCAGGTTTGCATTGCTCGGTCGGCGGCATCGCAAGCTAAGCGGTTGGCACGGTAGTTACACATTGCAACGAGGTGCGTCACTTCCATGTGGTGCTTGTTGTCGAGCGACCATGCCGTATAGCGCACCATTTGGCGCAACATGGCGGCCTCGGTGTGCAGCTCAATGAGTGGGAACTGAATTCCCTGATTCGTAGAGAGTTTCTTGCCCCACGTAATGCGGCTGTTGGAATATTTCACTGCTTCGTTGATACAGAATTGAGCTGCACCCAAAGAAGATGCTGCTTGACGAATTCTGTTTTCATGCACGAAGTGTTGAGCGAGTTCCAGACCATGATCAATGCGGCCGAACACAGCTTCTTCGCCGACGCGAACATCTTTCATGCTGACTTCTGCATGATCTGTTGGCATGTTGAAGGTCCACCAGAAGAAATCGACATTGAAACCTGGTGCGTCGGTGGGCACGAGGAACGCAGTAATGCCCACTGGGTCACCAGGGGTGCCACTGGTGCGAGCGAAAATAATGTCGTGGGTTGCATGATGCAAGCCGCTATTCCAACGCTTCATACCGTTGATGACCCACTCACTGCCATCGCGGTATGCAGTGGTTTCTAGGTATGTGGCATCACTGCCGTGGTTGGGCTCGGTGAGACCAAACGCAAGACGCTTTGTGCCTTCCAAGAAACCTGGCATCCAATTTTTCTTCTGTTCGTCGGTGCCAAAGTCACGCATCATGAGCACCGTTGGGAAGTTGCCCACAATGCTCGACTCATTTTGCAAATCGTTATGAAGACCCAGGCCCTTGGTTGCGAGATGCTCTCGGATGATGGCCATCTCTAAGTTGCTCGCGTCGCGGCCGCCATATTCCTTTGGCAAGGCAAGACGTAACCAGCCAGCAGCGTCGGCACGGCGGCGCATTTCTTTCAACAATGCTTCCCAGTCGGCACGAGGAACACCGTCGTTTTCAAAGTCGGTGCGTGCCCATTCACGACGGTGGTCGAAAAAGCGCATGTTGTCGTTTTCTTGCTCAAGCGGCTTGATCTCTTTCTCAATGAATGCATCGAGTTGAGCCAATGTGGCTTGAATTTCCCCAGGTATCTCAAAGTCCATACATAAAGGCTAGGCGAGATGAGCACGAGCACTATTACCAGCGGGTAGTTAGGGCAAACTAGAGGTGACGAATACGGCCATACAAGAAGGAACCCATGACCAACTCACCCACCTCCAGCAACATCCAGCGCGTTGGGGTGATCGGATGTGGCCTCATGGGCTCGGGCATCGCCGAAGTGTGTGCCCGCAACGGCCTAGAAGTGCTCATTCAAGAAGCCACCGTTGCCGCAATGGAGGCAGGCCAGAAGCGCCTCATCACTTCGCTCGACCGTGCACTTGGCGCCAACAAAATTACTGAAGCGGAGCGCGACAGCGCCATCAAGAACCTGCACTTCACCACCGACGTGGCAGACCTCGCCGACCGTCAATTGGTAGTGGAAGCAGTTATTGAAGATGAAACTTTGAAGACCAACATTTTCAAAAGCCTCGACAAAGTCATCACCGACGAGAATGCCATTTTGGCAACAAATACTTCATCTATTCCTGTCATGAAACTCGGTATGGCTACCCAACGACCATCGCAGGTCATTGGCATCCACTTCTTCAACCCTGTTCCCGTCTTGCGCCTTGTGGAACTTGTTGCATCACTTCTTACATCTGAAGACACCATCAATCGTTCAACTGCATTTGCAGAAGTTGCTCTGCACAAGCGCGTCATTCGCTCGAAAGACCGCGCCGGCTTCATTGTGAATGCCCTTCTCATTCCCTACATCCTTTCTGCAGTACGCATGTTGGAGTCGGGTTATGCATCGGCAGAAGATATCGACCTCGGCATGGTGGAAGGTTGCGCTCACCCCATGGGTCCGCTGCGCCTTGCCGACCTCATTGGCCTCGACACCACATCTGCTGTTGCTGAAAGTTTGTACACCGAGTTCAAAGAACCGCTCTATGCAGCACCGCCATTGCTTTCTCGCATGGTCGATGCCGGCCTCCTTGGTCGTAAGGCTGGACGCGGTTTCTACGATTATTCAAAGAAATAGAGGCTCTCATGTCTGAACAACAATTCTCTCTCGACGCTGAACAAATGGCATTTCGCGAAGTCATTCGCAAGTTTGCCGAAGACAAAATTGCGCCATACGCAGCCGACTCCGATCACAACAGTGCATACTCGTGGGAGTCATTCAAAGCTCTGCAACAAATGGAGCTTACTGCGCTCAGCTACCCCGTTGAATACGGCGGTAGCGGCGCACCTCTCGTTACCCAAGCGATGGTTGCTGAAGAACTCGCTCGCGTGTGCGCAAGTACCAGCCTCATGTTTCTCATTTCCAAACTCGGCATGTTGCCCGTTATCAACTTCGGCAGCGAAGCATTGAAGGCAAAGTATCTTCCACGCATTTGCTCTGGTGAATCACAAGCAAGCTACGGCCTGTCTGAAGCCGACGCTGGTAGCGATGTTGCTTCCATGACCACACATGCCGAAAAAGACGGTGATAGCTGGGTTATTAATGGTTCGAAGTGCTGGATCACCAACGCCGGCGTGAGCGACCTCTACACCATCTTTGCTCGCACGTCTGACGATCGCCACCGCGGCATTACTGCTTTTCTTGCAGAAGCAAGCTGGGGCGTGCACGTAGACAAGCTCGAGCACAAATTAGGAATTAAGGGCTCACCAACGGGCGTTATTCGATTCGACAACTTACGTGTGCCCGATGAAAACCGTATTGGCGAAGTAGGCGAAGGCTTTACCATTGCCATGCACACTCTCGACCGCAGCCGCCCCACTATTGGCGCTCAGGCCGTCGGTATTGCTCAAGGCGCTATCGACTTCGCGGTGAACTACATGAAAGACCGCAAAACATTTGGCAAGCCAATTGCAGAGCGCCAAGGCTTGCAGTGGATGGTTGCTGAAGCCCAAATGCAAGTAGAAGCTGCTCGCACCATGGTGTATCGCGCATGCGGCGCTGTTGATGCTGGCGACCCACACGGTGACTTGTCGCAACTCGGTGCTATGGCCAAATGGTTTGCTTCCGACGTTGCCATGAAAGTCACGACCGACTGTGTGCAATTACTTGGCGGCTATGGCTTCACCACAGAGTTCCCCGTTGAACGCATGATGCGTGATGCAAAAATCACACAGATTTATGAAGGCACCAACCAAATTCAGCGCATGGTGATTTCTAAAAAAATCTTTGGCTAAATAGCAAATGCTCCTAGTGGTGCAAGATCACAGGAAGCTTGTGTAGACCACGCGACAGCATGGTGGGGTGCCACGACAACTCTTCACGAGTGCATGCCATTTCTATGCGTGAGAACTTATTCATCAGCGCACCCAAAGCGAGTTCTACTTCAAGACGTGCCAGTGGTGCACCCAAACAGAAATGCAATCCGAAACCAAAGCCCATGTGGTTGGTGGGGTTACGTCGTAAATCGAGCTGCCCTGGGTTCGCAAACACGCGCGGGTCGTGGTTTGCTGCAGGGTTTGCAATAAACACGCGCTCACCTGCCGTGAACTTCACGCCAACGTATTCGTGGTCTTCTTTCACCAGGCGCACCGTTGCGCGCGCAGGCCCGTCGAAACGAATGAGCTCTTCAACGGCCATTGGGAAAATGTCGGGGTGCGCACGCAGGTCGGCCATTTGTTCAGGAAATTCCAACAATGCGAGCAAGCCACTTGTAATGAGATTCGTTGTGGTTTCGTGCCCACCAAAGAGCAGCAACGTGCACGTAGAAATGAGCTCGTCGCGCGACAATGAATCGCCATCTTCATGCTCGAGCAACAAACTGATGAGGTTGTCTTCTGGGTTCTTTTCAAACTTGTTGATGAGCTCCAACAAATAGTTCTTCAGTTCCATCATGCCGCGCGCTGCGCTGCGGAAACGATCGGGGTTGTCGTATGCACCAAAGACCAACGCGGTAATGAGGTCAGACCACTCTTTGAACAGATGACGGTCAATAGGAGGCACACCCAGCATTTGCGCAATCACAATGGCCGGCAATGGTGCGGCAAAGGATTCCATAATGTCAACAGGAACCCCTACAGGCAGTTCTGCGATGAGTGAGTCGACCACTTCGGTCATCGCTTGTGTACGAGCTCGCACCACAGGCGGAGCGAACACACGAGACACCAAGCGACGCATCCGCGTGTGATGCGGCGGGTCGAGAAAAACCATCCAGTCGGCCAAGATGCCAAAGGTTTCATCGACCTCAGGTGAATTTGCCGACTTCGATACAGCCTGGCGAAATGGTTCAATGCGAGACGCCGTGAGGTGCGGGTTCTTAATGGTTGCCGTGACATCGTCGTAACGGGTAATGATCCACGCCTTGTGCTTGGGGTTCCAGTGAATGGGGTCGTTTTCGCGCAGTTCAGCGAAGTATCCATAAGGGTCACGCACCGCAAAATCGCACATTAAATTTTCATCGAACACTGGTGTAGTCATTGCGCCCACTCTTGTTGGAGGTTTCTCAAATAAAAAGTGGGGGTGGATTTCTCCGCCCCCACTTTCAGATTTCAACATCTCTTCACGAGATGCACTTAGTGAAAATTAGTTTCCAAAGGCGTTGATGCCGCTGGTGAAGTCGTACTTGAAGGTGGGGTTGCCTGAGGTGGAACCATCGGCATGCACAATGTGCGACGAATCGCCAGCCCAACCAATGAAGTCGCTCACGGTGAGATCGCCAATGCGCTCTGAACGTGGGTCGGCTTCAGCATGGTTTTGCAACAACACGTCGGTATCGCTTTCAAAAATTCCCAACGACTGGAAGCCCTCTGGGCAATCGCTAAACGGCGTATGGAAAGAACCGGCGGCTTCATATGAGAACATGCCTGTTTCAATGCGGTTGTCGCCTTCGCGGTAACCGAAGTAGCCCTTCACTGTCCATGCCATTGCACGGCAAATGTGAAAGTGCGATGGGAAGTCGGGTGCACCCGGATCCATCTTGAAACCGTAAGCAACTGTGTTCGTTGGAACATGCACGGTGAGAACTTTGAAGTACGAACCATCTGCAACTTCAACCCAGTCAATGTCATTGCTCTGAATGTCTGCAGTAATTTTTTCGAGTTTTGCTAAGCCGAGTGGCATTTTGACCCCCAAATAGAATGTCGAACTTGACCTAAAAACGTTACCACACGATCGTTTGGTTTGGAAAGGGCTAGTTTCCTGCCACCCGACGGTCCATATTTGCCCAATACGGCTCGCGCAACACCTTGCGTTGCACCTTGCCCACCGGACTTTTCGGCAACGGACTGGTTTGAAAGAACACTTCGGCTGGTTTTTTGTATGAACCAAGGGCATCGGCACACAACTGGCGAATTTCTTCGGCAGAAACTGTGGCCCCCTCCACTACAACGCAACACGCAGCCGGGCTTTCACCCCATCGGTCGTGAGGAATGGCAAACACCGCGACCTCCACCACATCGGGGTGGTTCAAAATGACGTTCTCTAACTCTGCTGGCCAAATATTGAATCCACCAGAAATGATCATGTCGTCTTTGCGGTCGAGCACGTAGAGATACCCGTTGGCATCAATTTTCCCGATGTCGCCAGTGAGAACAAAACCATCACTCGTCATCCGCTCGGCCGTCGCAGCTTCATTTTCCCAAAAGCCCATCATTTGACCATCGCAATGAACTGCAATCTCTCCTTCTTCCCCCAGCTCCAACACTCGTGTGGAATCTTCAGGGTCGCGAATTTCTAAATATGCAAACGGCAAAGCACGACCTGCAGATCGCAATGGTTGTGATCCTTCAACTGATGAAAACCACTCGGTGGGCCCCATCATGCACACGGGCAATGCTTCTGTTTGCCCGTAGCCCTGGTACAGCACATCGCCAAACACGCTGCGTGCAAGTAGTGCAGTTTCATCGGCAATAGGCGCACCACCAATTTGAATGACTTTGAGCGATGACATGTTGAGCGACTTTGATAGTGGGTTTCGGGCAACAGCATTGAGCATTGCCGGCACCAGGAACATGTAAGCAACGCGGTGGTCTGCAATAGCGTGCAACGTTTCATCGGCATCAAAATGATCGAGCAACACATTTGTGCCACCCGACAACCAAGTAGGCGTGTACAAATACCCAGAGCCGTGCGAAATGGGCCCAACGTGCATGCACACATCTCCAGCTTCCATTGGCGGGAAGTTGTAGAACCAATCGCGACCTGCTGCAATCCATGAACGATGGGTGTAGGCAACTCCTTTGGGTAAACCCGTTGTACCACCTGTATGGCGAATGATGTACCAGTCATCTGGCGACACCTCTATCATCGGGTCAACATCGGAAAAACCTGCGAGCCATGATTCATACTGCGCATCACGCACTACGACGTGTTTCAAGTGTGGAAGTCGCTGCGGCATATCAAGCACTTCATCGGCATACTTCTCTGCCACCACTACGGCTTTGCACGATGTATGACCCAACATGTGTTCATGACTCTCTAAGGAGTTGCGCGCATACAACGGCACACGCACCAAACCTGCAATGGCGGCACCTGCGAAAAAATCTTGAGCGTCTATACAGTTGTCTTCAAGTACGCCCACGCGATCGCCTGGCTGAAGCCCCAATGCCAACAACGCATTTGCCATTTGCACGCCGCGCCGCCATGCTTCGCCAAAGGTCAGCGAACGATCACCATGAATAATTGCAATACGGTGCGCGTTGAACCGCGCCGACTGACGCATGAGCCCCGTCACTGTCATCCCTTGTGCTTGCATAGTGGTGTCCTTTCCCCTGCCCTTCTAGGATAACCAAACGATCGTTTCATTTCGCACGAATGAAGCACAACGCAAGACTTAGACTTGAAAACGAAAGGGGTGCTATGCCACGGCCAAGTAGATGGAATGAAATTATTGAAGCCGCTGCCGAAGCATTTCGCACCAACGGGTTCGCCGCCACTTCGCTTGAAGACATTGCTTCGGCAGTGGGAATGTGGAAAGGCAGCCTCTACCACTACATCAATTCAAAAGAAGACCTGCTCTTTGCTGTTGTTCGCGGGCCCGCAGAAGAAATTCTGAATCAACTGCGTGAGTTATCAGATACCGATCTTCCCCCCACAGAGAAAATTCGCCGAGCCACGCGTTCACACGTGCAGATTCTCAATAGCAACTTTGTGTACGCCTCTGTGTACCTCCAAGAAATTGCTGGCCGGCGAAAGCTTCCCGAGTGGAGTGCAATGGACCGTGAGTATCTCAACTTGCTCGAGTCCATCGTGCGCGAAGGTGTCAACAGTGGAGAGTTTTCTGCTGTGACCAATCCACGCGTTGCCACGCTTGCACTTATTGGCTCATTGAACTGGCTCACGCACTGGTACCGCCCCGGTGGAACACTGCATGCCGATGAAATTGCCGATCAATTCTGCGATCTTTTTCTGGGTGGACTCATTACGCGAAAAACTCAAGCAAGTCGCTCACAAACAGTTACACCTTTAAAGACCACAAAACCGCGGGCGAAACGCACCGCCTAAATATTCGCTTCGATGGGAAGATCAACATGACTGACGTATGGATTATTGGAAGTTACAGCACCGCATTTCGTAAGCGTCCCGATGACTCTTTGAAAACAATTGCCCGCGAGTCGTACCTCGGCGCATTAGGTGATGCTGCTTTCGAAAATGGCGACGACATTCAATCGGCGTGGTTTGGCAACTGCCTCATGCACACATGGGGCCAAGGCGGTATTCGCGGCCAGGTGTGCTTTATGGAAATGATCGATGAAGGTCTCTTCCCCCAGCGTGTGCCCATTACAAATGTTGAAGGCGCATGTGCCACCGCTTCTATGGCCCTGCAAGGTGCAGCAAAAGATATTCGTAGCGGCGAAGTGCAGGTGTCGCTTGCCGTCGGTGTTGAGAAGATTTATCGGCCAGGTGCCGACACCAACCCTGCAGAGCGCCAAATCATGTTCGACTCGTACTACTCGGGTGTTGACAACTTTGATCTGCCACGTCTCTTTGATGAATACGAACGCGCTGCAGCATTCGCACAGTGTTCATTCGACAAAGGTGAAGGCCACACCATATTCATGGAGACCTACGGCATTCAAGCCGCTGTGCACATGAAGCAATTCGGCACCACGCAACGACAAATTGCTATTGCCGCTGCAAAGAACCACAACTATGCGGTGCATAACCCCAAGGCCCAGTACCGCTTCCCTATGACCGTTGATGAAGTGATGAACGATCGCCCCGTTTCGTTCCCACTCACACGCGCCATGTGTGCACCTATTGGCGACGGTGGCGCTGCTGCCGTGCTGTGTAGCACCGACTACTTGAAATCACTTCCCGCAAACGTTCAAGCGCGCGCAATTAAGTTGAAAGCAACAGCACTCACCGGCGGTAAATATCGCAATCTCGATGAGCCGTCGCTCTCGTATCACGCAGCACGCAAGGCCTACGCCGTTGCAGGTATTTCCCCGAGCGATGTTGACGTTGCCGAAGTGCACGATGCAACAGCATTTTGTGAGATCTACCAGTCAGAGATGCTTGGCTTTTGCGATATTGGCAAGGGTGGGGCGTTTGTGGAATCGGGCGCAACTGGCCCCGGCGGAGCAGTGCCTATCAACACCTCGGGCGGGCTGGTATCGAAAGGTCACCCTGTAGGCGCCACTGGCTTGTCGATGGTCTATGAACTAGTGACTCAACTACGTGGCGAAGCTGGCGAACGACAAGTACCTAATGCCCGCATTGGTCTTGCAGAAAATGGTGGCGGCGTTGTGGGGCTTGAAGAAGCCGCTTGCGCAATTACCATTTTGGAACGCCGCGACTAATTGCTAGAGAGCTGCCAGCAATAAGCCAAGGCTTTTCGTTACTTCAACCAAACGTTCTGCCTTTGCAGAGATATCGCTGATATGCAACATGTCGATATCGGTGACCGCCACAATCATGTCGTTTTCCCACCACAAATTGATGCCTGCAAATTTTGCGTTCACGGTGTTGAGCTCGGCAAGAAGGTCGGCGCTGCACAACACTTCGCGCGCGATGACGGTAGATAAACGACATACAGGCGTGATGCCGCCGTGCATGCTGGCACGTAGTTGAGCTCCGTCCACCACGAACTCTGCAGCTGTTGCTCCGTCGTTGATGTAGTGAATATTGGCCGCACGTAATGCGCTCCACAAAGCACCACTCCAAGCTGCAGCAATTGGGTCGACGAAGAGCGTAGTGATACGCCACTCGCTGCTGACGAGCGTGCAACCGGTTCCGCCTTCAGAGTCGACGTACATGGTGATGTCGGGGTCGTCGCTGGAATCTAAACAGTTCAGCACCATCATTGCGTACGAAATGCTGCTGTGGAACTGCGCTACACCTTGGGTACGTGCAGGAAGAGTGGCGGTGCTGCGCCCAAAGCCGTAGCGGGTCCAGTCGGCATGGAACTTCACTTCATTATTTTCAATGATGCACCAAATGGGCGGCCCATAGTCGGGAATACGAAAACCATGTGGAACAGTACGAGCACAATGCAAAACATCGCGCAAGCTTTGCGCGTTGACCACTGCTGTACACGCAGCAACTTTGCCGTCCCACCATTCAAGTGGCGTATCGGTGGGTAGGTCGAACACAATGGAACCACGCGGAGTTTTCACCATGAGCGATGATTCATCGACACAACTTAAGACTGCGTCGTCGGAGCCAGTGGCAAGCTCGGTACCAAAGTCGGCAACGCGTGGCGACACGGGCAGTGCAAAGTTTGGACACCCCGGAACATCGCCTCCGAACAACTCAAAATGCATGAATGGGGTTTCGTAGTGCCACGTCCGTTTACCCTCGTTCACCACCAGCCATAGCGAGTGGCCCTCGACATCGGAGATGCTGAGCGCGCTGACATATGACCACAGCCGCCACCACTCGTGATAACTGATTTCTTGCGGATAGGTCGCGAGGGCCTCGGTTCCCCTCACGAGCCCACCCGCGGGTGATATTGCGATGCAGGGTATGGCGGGTCGTGAGGAGCCGTCACAGGGGTGAACTGACCAGATTGGGCCTCGTAGTGGCTCTCTTCAGGCTCTGCCTCGACAGGCGGGAAATACGACCGGCCCCGCTCGGCATGGGCAGCGAGGTCTTCAAGGAGATTGGCCAGACGCGATGCATCGGCAATGCCGACCGCATGGAAAGTGACCTGGCCGTGATCGGAATCGACACCGACCCAGTCTTGACCCTGACCCACCTGCGGGCGGATTCCCAGGTCGCCAAGTGCCCTTTTTAAACGCCTCACCACCACCAAAGAACTATCGAGATCCACTAATGACTCCACCTTTCTGCGTACGCAGTATGACAAAAGGGTGTGACACGGCTGCTCCTCGTTCATCCACCGACAAAAGCGTTACCTTGAAGGAACAAACATGTTTAACTTCAGCGGTAAAACCATCCTCATCACCGGAGCGTCATACGGACTCGGCGCAAATATTGCCACCAGTTTTGCTTCTGCGGGAGCTCGCCTCATATTGACTGCACGCTCTCAAGATCGGCTGGAATCGGTGGGCGCACAATGCCGCGAAACCGGAGTGGAAGTGTTGTGTATTTCCGGTGATGTTGCGAACGAAGATGATGTCAAGAATGTCGTGGCGGGCGGAGTTTCTGAATTTGGTTGCATCGACGTGCTCATCAATAATGCGGGCATTTCTGACTCCCGAGGAATTAGTGCCGAGCGCTTCCCCACTGACACATTTGACAACATCATGAATATTGATTTAAAGGGTGCATTTCTTTACATGCGTGAAGTTGGCTTGCACATGCTCATGAAAAAGAGCGGCAACATTGTCAACATCTGCTCCATCAAGGGAAGCGGTGCAAACGAAAATACAAATATTGCTTATGCCGCTGCTAAAGGGGCAATGCGCAATATCACGCAGCAACTCGGCTGCGAATGGGCCGACCGCGGTGTGCGTGTCAATGCAGTGAGTCCTGGCTACATCATCACCGACATGACCCGCATGGCACTTCAAAAACTAGGGATGGACAAAATCATTGCTTCCCGTACTCCAATGCGTCGCCTAGGCGAAGTTCACGAAATTGTCAATGCAGTACTCTTTCTCGCTTCCGACATGGCGGGTTATATCACTGGTCACGATCTCTTAGTCGACGGCGGCACAAATGCAGGGAATGGCTACTACCAAATTCAACCCTTGCTTCACGAGTGGAATGCTGAAACAGCCCCTATGGCACCTGGGGCATACCCGGGCTTAGTACCCCGCCCAGAATGGATGGAATCACTCCTTCCGGGGCTTCCTGGCATCCATTTTCCCGTCGCAGACCGAAAATAACTTCCCCCGTCATTTGCATTCGCCCCCAAGGCACAAGAACCACTAATTTCTGTACACGGCTTGTTTTCAGCGGCCATTTTCACCACATTCGACATCTAGTACAGGGGACATCATGTTTAATTTCACGGGAAAGACAGTGCTCATTACCGGCGCTTCCTACGGCCTTGGCGCAAGCTTTGCTGAAGGCTTTGCAGCAGCTGGCGCCAACTTGGTGCTCACCGCACGCTCGAAAGACCTGCTTGAAGCAACTGGCGAATCATGCCGCAAGCTAGGCGCCAAAGTGTTGTGCGTTACTGGTGACGTTTCCAAAGAAGAAGATGTAAAGAAAGTTGTTGCAGCAGGCATCAAAGAATTCGGCGGCATCGACACACTCGTCAACAACGCAGGTATCTCTGACGTATTAGGAATTGGCGCTGAGCGCTTCCCTACCGAAACATTCGACAACATCATGGCCGTCGACCTTCGCGGTGCATTCCTCTACATGCGCGAAGTTGGCTTGCACATGCTCATGAAAAAGAGCGGCAACATTGTC
>Ga0214919_10004399_pt1 | contig 20645 bp, 21 predicted proteins | sample LL1503_MetaG_FD_177994 | JGI IMG/M metagenome (GOLD analysis project Ga0214919, IMG submission 177994) | Freshwater microbial communities from Lake Lanier, Atlanta, Georgia, United States - LL-1503 | ecosystem: Environmental > Aquatic > Freshwater > Lake | place: USA: Georgia | collected... | reverse complement strand
TCGGGGGGCAGCGCAGTACACGAAGTGACAAGCGTGGGGGTCACGGAATTTGCCGCCGGGCCGCCCCAAGGCAAATTAGCCCCCTCGGGGGGCAGCGCAGTACACGAAGTGACAAGCGTGGGGGTCACGGAATTTGCCGCCGGGCCGCCCCAAGGCAAATTAGCCCCCTCGGGGGGCAGCGCAGTACACGAAGTGACAAGCGTGGGGGTCATCACTCTACATTTTGAAGTTCTCGCCGAGATAGACACGGCGCACTTCGGCGTTGGAGACTATTTCGGACGGGGTGCCCTGCGCCAGCACATTGCCGTCGCTGATGATGTAGGCGTGGTCACAAATGCCCAGGGTCTCGCGCACGTTGTGGTCGGTGATCAGCACGCCAATGTTGCGGCTTTTCAGGAAAGTGATGATGCGCTGGATCTCGATCACTGCAATCGGGTCGATGCCGGCAAAAGGCTCGTCGAGCAGGATAAAACGCGGTTGCGTGGCCAGGGCGCGGGCAATTTCCACCCGGCGGCGCTCGCCACCCGAGAGCGCCAGGGCTGGTGACAGGCGCAAATGCTCGACCCGCAGGTCTTGCAGCAAGGCCGTCAGGCGGGTTTCGATATCGGCGCTGGCCAGCGACCGGCCGTCAGGGCCGAGTTGCAGCTCAAGCACTGCGCGCACGTTGTCTTCGACGTTGAGCTTGCGAAAAATAGAGGCTTCCTGTGGCAGGTAACCCAGACCCAGGCGTGCGCGGCGGTGGATGGGCATGTCTTCGATGCCTTTGCCGTCAATCGAGATGCTTCCCGCGCTGGTGCGCAGCAAGCCCACTAACATGTAAAACGAGGTAGTTTTTCCCGCGCCGTTGGGGCCCAGCAGGCCCACGACTTCGCCGGTGCGCACCGAAAGCGACACGTCTTTGACCACCTGACGCTTTCCATAGGACTTTTGAAGATGCCGCGCCTCCAGAATTCCGCTTGCGCGCGGGTCTGGATTTGCTTGCGGTGCCGCCCTATCCGTCGCCTGCGAAGCGGCCGCCGCGCTCTGCGTCATTGCGGCTTGCTTTCCAGCTTTTCACTGGCACGCTGGGGCGATGCCGTGCCGCTGGCCGCTGCGGGGGTTTCGGGTTTGGGCGTAAGCATGGCGCGCACGCGGCCTTTGGCTGCGCCAGTCGCACCGGCGGCTGATCCATCGACGCTGAATTTGTCGGTCAGGTTCTCGTAGACGATGAGTGCGCCCGTCACCTCGTCGGCCAGCACGCTTGCGCGGTAGCGCCGCATCACAGCATTTTTCTCGAAACGTACGGTGTCGGCTTTGCCGTTGTAGTTCAGGGTTTCGGACTCGCCTTCAATGAACTCCTCCATGCCTTCGCGCTTTTGTCGGAAAAAGGCACGTTCGGTGGGCGTCCCAGTGACCACGCCATATTGGTAGCCCTCAGGATCTTGGCGCACTTCAACGCGGGCCCCACGGATCTGGATGGTGCCTTTGGTGATAAGCACGCGGCCCGTAAACACGGTGATTTGCTGCAGGTCGTCATAGCGCAGCGTGTCGGCCTCGATGTTCATGGGCTTGCTGCGGTCGGCCTTTTCAGCCCAGGCCAGCGGTGCCAAAGCGACACAAGCCCATAGCAGAGCGGTGGGGATGGTTTTCATAAAGGCACGAAACTTGCTGTAGAGCACATTGGGCGCATTGTAGCCACCCAAACCAAGGGCCACGCGGGCTAAGGCTCGGCAGCTTAGGACTTTTTCGGTGCCTTCGCGGGTGCTGGTTTGCCCGCCGGGGGACGCAGACCGGCTACCAAGGATTCGACCACTTGAAGCGCGCGCTCCATGCTCTTGGCCAGGCCCCCGTCGGTGTAAAACCGGCCGGCCACGCCCAGGGCCGGAACGCCTTCGACCTTGTAGGCATTTTGTAATTGCGAAGCACGCTGCGCCTTGGTGACCACGCCAAACGAGTTGTACTGGGCCACAAACTTGGCCTGGTCGACGCCATTTTTCCCAATCCACTCGGTGATCGCCTCGCCCGAAGCGAGCGGGAGCTTTTGGACATGGATGGCCGCAAACACCTTGGCGTGCAGCTTTTCCAACAGGCCCATGGCTTCGAGGCTGTAAAAAAGGCGCTGCTGCGGCACAAAGGACGCGTCAAACGCGATCGGTACCCGCCGAAACGCCACGTCATTGGGCAGCTTTTTGACCCACTCGCCCAAGGTGGGTTCGAATGCATTGCAGTGGGGGCAGCTGTACCAGAAAAACTCGACCACCTCGATCTTGCCTTGGGGTGCCTCCACGTTAGCGGGTCCGTCGAGCACTTGGTAGTCGGTGCCAGCCACTGGTTTTTGCACTTGCGCAAGCGCGTGCTTGGTCCAGCTGGCCGCCAGGGCGGCGCCCAGGGCGATATGGGAAAAATGGCGGCGTTGCATGGTCAGCTCACTCCGGTTATTGGGGAAAGGTTTCGGTGTTGGATTTATGTTGGGGGCCCATGCCAGCGCCTAGCGCTGTACTTTGACCAAGGCGGTTTCAATGCCGGCCTTGTCGAGCTTCTCCTTGGACCGTTCGGCGTCTTCCAGGCGCTCAAACGGGCCCACACGCACCCGAAACAAGGGCCGTCCGCCCTGTTCACGCTCGGTCACTTTGGCGTCCACGCCGTTCAAGGCCAGCTTGGCGCGCTGCCCCTGGGCGTCTTCGGCCGTACGAAAAGCACCGACTTGCACAAAAAACGCAATTTGCGGCGGCTCGCTGGCGCCTGCCTTGGACTTGGCCAGTGCGCCCAGCGGGTCGGCACTGGGCTGCGCCGGCTTGTCCTCGATCTTGGCCTCTGGCGCAGGGACAAGGGGTGGCGGCTCAGGTGCCGCACCAGGCTCGCTGGCCGCGTCAGCAGGCACCGTTGCCTTGGGGACTGGCTTGCCAGACAACAGCGCGTTGGGGTCCCAGTCCTTGTTTTTCTTGGTTTCGGCGTCGTTTTGGTCGGCACTGCGCGTTTGGCCCTTGTTCATGAAAGGCAGTGGCACTTTGGTGATGTAGACAGCCACCCCCAGCGCAATACCAAGGCCGACTACCAAGCCCAAAATAAAGCCCAAAATCGTACCGCCACGCTGTTTTTTCATTGTGATTCCCCTGTGCATTACATCTTCTGCGGCGCGCTCACGCCCAACACCGCCAGGCCATTTTGCAATACCCGTGCGGTGGCCGCCACGAGCGCCAGTCGTGCCAGTTTGACCGCCTCGTCGTCCACCAGAATGCGCTCGGCGTCGTAGTAGCTGTGGTAACAGGCAGCGAGCTCACGCAGGTAAAAAGTCACGTCGTGCGGCGCAAAGTCCTGCGCCGCTGCCGTCAACATCTCGGGGTACTTGGCCAGCAGCAGCATCAGGGACTGCGCCTGCGGGCTGGTCAAAGCTGACAAGTCCACGCCGCCAAGCGCTGTGAGCTGGCCGCCCCAAGCGGCCAGCACCGAGCAAATGCGCGCATGGGCATATTGCACGTAATACACCGGGTTGTCGTTGTTTTTGGCCACGGCCAGGTCGACGTCGAAGGTGTATTCGGTGTCGGGCTTGCGCGAGAGCAAGAAAAACCGCACCGCGTCCTTGCTGGTCCACTCCACTAGGTCGCGCAGGGTCACGTAACTGCCCGCGCGTTTGGAGATTTTGACCTCAGCGCCGCCGCGCATCACCCGCACCATGGTGTGCAACACATAGTCGGGGTAGCCCACCGGGATGCCCAGATGGCGGTGCTCGGACGCCGCCTGCAAGCCAGCGCGCACCCGGGCAATGGTGCCGTGGTGGTCGGTGCCTTGAATGTTTACCACCTTGGTAAAGCCGCGCTCCCATTTGGCCAGGTGGTAGGCCACGTCGGGCACAAAGTAGGTGTAGCTGCCGTCGCCTTTTTTCATGACCCGGTCTTTGTCGTCGCCGTAGTCGGTGGAACGCAGCCACAGCGCGCCGTCTTGCTCAAAGGTTTTGCCGGCAGCCACCAGGGTGTCCACAGCGGCATCCACGCGTCCGCTGGTGTAGAGGCTGCTCTCCAGGTAGTAGTTATCAAATTTGAGGGCAAATGCCTGCAAGTCCAGGTCTTGCTCGCGGCGCAAATAGGCCACGGCAAATTCGCGCATGCCGTCCAGGTCATTCACGTCGCCGCTGGCGGTATAGCTGCGGTCATCGGCGGCCACGGTTTTGCCGGCCAAGAAGTCGGCTGCAATCTCGGCGATGTAGTCGCCCGCGTACGAGGCTTCGGGCCATTGGGGGTCGCCGGGCTGCACGCCTTGGGCACGCAACTGCGTGCTGGCGGCCAGGGTGTTGATTTGCACCCCGGCGTCGTTGTAATAAAACTCGCGGTAGACCTGCCAGCCTTGCGTGGCGTACAGGTTGCAAATTGCGTCGCCCAGCGCCGCCTGGCGGGCGTGGCCCACATGCAGCGGGCCGGTAGGGTTGGCTGAGACAAATTCCACCAGCAATTGCTCGCCCCGCAAGGGCTGCTGGCCAAACTGGGCGCCGGCAGACAGCACCTCGCGTACCACCTCTTGTTTGGCGGCGGGTTTGAGGCGGATGTTGATAAAGCCTGGGCCTGCAATTTCAAGCCCATCCACCCATTGCGTTATGGCGCTCTGCGCCTGCAAGGCCTGAACCAATTGTTCTGCCACCTGGCGCGGGTTACGCTGCAAGGGCTTGGCCAGTTGCATGGCGGCGGTGGTGGCAAAGTCGCCGTGGGCGGCCACTTTGGGCGACTCCAGTGCAGCTTTGGCGCCCGCGCCGGGCAGCAGGGTTTCGAGTGCGGTGGCCAGCGCATGGAGAAGTTCGGTTTTGACGGAGAGCATAGAAGCTCGATTTTACGGTGGCCACCTAGCGCAAGCCCTAGCCGGTGCGGCCGGGGTCACCTTCACGTTGTATGCTGACGCTGGCGCTGCGGAATAGTCCGTGCGCGGTTCTGCCGGGTGCGGTGGAGTCCATTTTTACCTTTGGGGGATGTATGAAAAAGATATTTGTATTGATAACTTTGGGTTTGGGATACCTTGTGGCAATGGGTAGCGCCCAGGCTGCCACCGACCAGCAAAACAAGATGGCCACCTGCAACGCGGACGCCAAGACGAAAGAGCTCAAGGGCGATGAACGTAAGAAGTTCATGAGCGAGTGCCTGAGTGCCAAGCCTGCGGCTGCGCCCACCGAAGCCGAGTCGGGAACGCCGCAGCAAAACAAAATGAAAACCTGCAACGCCGACGCCAAGACCAAAGACTTAAAGGGCGACGAACGCAAAAAGTTCATGAGCGAGTGTCTGAAGGCCAAGTAAGCCAAGCCCTTTGCCCCACGCATGGGGCATGCCGCAAAACCCGCGCAAAAAGCCCTTTGGGTGATTGGTGTGGGTTTTCCCGTTTTGGGTTCCTGCGGAACAGGCTGGGTGCCCATCGCATACAGTGGATGCCATGAAAAAAACCATTCTTATCACCGGCGCAGGCACTGGCATTGGCCGGGACGCAGCCTTCACCCTGGCCGCACGCGGCCACCGCGTGCTAGCCACCACGTTCAGCCTGGCCCAGGCCGATGAACTGCGTGCTGAAGTGGCCCGGCGCGCCGTGGCGTTGGAAGTGCACAAGCTCGACATCACCGACGCTGCCGACCGCGCGCAGGTGCTGGAGTGGCCGGTAGACGTGCTGATCAACAACGCTGGTATGGGTGAATCGGGCTCGTTGGCCGAGGTGGACATGGAGCGCATTCGCCGGGTGTTTGAGGTCAATGTGTTTGCCACGTTGGCGCTCACGCAACTGGCGCTGCGGGCCATGATTGCCCGCCAGCGCGGCACCGTGCTGTTTGTCAGCTCGATTGCCGGGCGCCTGCCCATGCCGTTTTTGATGCCGTATTCGATGACCAAGTTCGCCCTATCGGCTGCGGCTGCCGGTCTGCGTGAAGAAATGGACCAGTTGGGCAAAGGCGTGCAGGTCGCGGTGATCGAGCCCGGCGCCATCCACACCGGCTTTAACCAGCAAATGAGCGACAGCAAATACGAGTGGATGGACGAAAAGTCCTACTTCTACGACCAAGCCGCGGCCATGAAGGCCAAGGAAAAGCGCACTTTTGCCTTTCTGGAAGCGCGTAGCACGGACTCCATCGTTGCCAAAATCGTTCAGGCCAGCGAAGCGGCGCGACCCCGGCTGCGCTACGTGGCGCCTTGGATTCAGGGTGTGATGGTGCGGCTGGCGCGGATCTTTGGCGTTTAAGGTGGCTGGGCCTGTGCTGCTAAGCGTGAAAGTTAGACGCTCAGCGCAATCCCGGCAAACACCGCAAACCCGACCCAGTGGTTTAGGCGAAAGGCCTTGAAGCAACCGTCGCGGCTGCGGTCGCGGATCAGGCTGAAGTGCCAGAGCGCTTGCCCGCCCGCAATGGCCAGTCCGAATATCCAGCGCGTATCTAAGGCCGTGGTTGACAGCACTGCTCCCCAGATCGCCAGATAGGCGGCATAAGAGCCCATGATCGCCGCCACGTCCCAGCGCCCCAAGGTGATGGCCGAGGTTTTGATGCCAATGCGCAAGTCGTCCTCGCGGTCCACCATGGCGTATTCGGTGTCGTAGGCCAGCACCCAAAACAGATTGCCCAGCAGCAGCAGCCACGCCACCGGCGGCACTGCGCCCGTGACCGCCGCAAACGCCATGGGAATGCCAAAGCTAAAGGCTACGCCCAATACCGCCTGCGGCATGGCCACGACTCGCTTGGCATACGGGTACACCACTGCCACCGCCAGCGCCGCAAACGACCAGTGGATGGTGGCCGTGTTGGTCGTCAGCACCAGCCCAAACGCCAGCAGCGCCAACACTGCGCCCACCAGCAGCGCCTCTCGCACAGATACCCGCCCGCTGGTAACGGGGCGCTGTGCGGTGCGCTGCACGTGGCGGTCAAACTCGCGGTCGGCCACATCGTTGATGCAGCAGCCCGCGCTGCGCATCAGCACCGTGCCCAGCGTAAACACGAGCAACAAATGCCAACCCGGAAAGCCTCCGGCCGCCAGCCAAAGGGCGCTGAGCGTGGGCCACAGCAATAGCAGCCAGCCGGCCGGGCGGCTCCAGCGGATGAGGTCCAGGTACAAGTGCAGGCGTGTCATTGCGCGCGCGTTCAGGCGTTAAGGTTCAGGACAGCCGCGTCACACCCGGCAACGCGCAGGCGTATACCGCGTTGCGCAGCGCGGCGATGGCTTCGTACCGGGTAAAGCTGCGCCGCCAGGCCAGTACCACACGCCGGGTGGGCGGGGGCGCGCCATGGTCGTCTTGCACGGGCAGGTATTTGACAAAAGAGTCGTCTTTGCCGCGTTTCTTGGGCAACAGCGCGCTCTCGGGCACGCTCAGGCGCGGCACCAGGGTGATGCCCATGCCGGCGGCCACCATGTGTTTGATGGTCTCCAGCGACGAGCCCTCAAAGCTCTTGCGGATGCCCTCGGCATTGCTCGAAAAGCGTGCAAATTCGGGACAGACTTCGAGCACATGGTCGCGAAAACAATGGCCGTTACCCAGCAGCAGCATGGTCTCGTTCTTGAGCGCATCCGCGCTCACGCCGCTCTGTTGGGCCAGCGGATGGTCGCGCGGCACAGCGGCAAAAAACGGCTCGTCGTACAGAGGCGCAATTGCCAGCCCAGCGTCCGGAAAAGGCTCGGCCAGGATGGCGCAGTCGATCTCGCCGGTGCGCAGCATTTCCAGCAGCTTGACGGTAAAGTTTTCCTGCAGCATGAGCGGCATCTGCGGCGTGCGGGTGATGACCTGGCGCACCAAGTCGGGCAGCAGGTAAGGTGCAATGGTGTAAATCACGCCGAGCTTTAAGGCACCTGCCAGCGGGTCTTTTCCGCGCTTGGCAATGTCCTTGATATTGGCGGCTTGCTCGAGCACGCTTTGCGCTTGGCGCACGATTTCTTCGCCCAGCGGCGTGACGGTGACCTCATTTGCGCTGCGCTCGAATAGCTTGAGATCGAGTTCTTCTTCGAGCTTTTTCACCGCCACCGACAGAGTGGGCTGCGACACAAAGCAGGCGTCGGCCGCCTTGCCAAAATGCCGCTCGCGGGCCACGGCTACGATGTATTTGAGTTCTGTCAGGGTCATGCAGGCATTATCCGGTGCGCCAAATCGGCACTTCAGGCCTTCAAAAACTCCGCCTTGGTGCCCAGCCAGCGCTGCACGTGTTTGTGCGCTAGTGCCGGGTGGCGGTCCAGCAGAAGCGGGGCCTCGTGGCGGGCCCAGTCCAGGATGGCGTCGTCGGTGGCCAGGTCGGCAAAGCGCAGCATGGCGTCGCCCGACTGGCGGGCGCCCAAAAATTCGCCGGGGCCGCGAATCTCCAGGTCGCGCCGGGCGATCTCGAAACCGTCGTTGGTCTCGGCCATGGCTTTAAGGCGCTCACGCGCCGCCTCGCCCAAGCGTGGCGCGTCACCCGTCGAATACAGCAGCACGCAGGCTGACGCTGCCGCCCCACGCCCCACGCGCCCGCGCAACTGGTGCAACTGGCTCAGGCCAAAGCGCTCGGCGTGGTCGATCACCATCAGCGAGGCGTTGGGCACGTCTACGCCGACTTCAATCACCGTGGTGCTGACCAGCACGGCGGTGCGCCCCTGCACAAACTCGGCCATTACCGCCTTCTTCTCGTCGCTCGCCAGGCGCGAATGCAGCAGGCCCACGGTGAAACTGGCGTCGGGCGACTGCAGCGCGGCACTGAGTTCGGCGTGGGTCTCAGTAGCGTTGCTCAGGTCCAGCGCCTCGCTTTCTTCAATCAGCGGGCAGACCCAATACACCTGGCGGCCTTGGGCTACCTGGGCGCGTATGCGCTCGATCACCTCGTGGCGCCGTGCCTCATGGACCACTTTAGTGACGATGGGCGTGCGCCCGGGCGGCAGCTCGTCCAGGGTGGACACGTCCAGGTCGGCGTAGTAGCTCATGGCCAGGGTGCGCGGAATGGGCGTGGCCGTCATCATCAGCAAATGCGGCTCCATGCTTTCGTGCTGCAGCTTGCCGCGCAGCGCCAGGCGCTGGGCCACGCCAAAGCGGTGCTGTTCGTCGATCACCGCCAGCGCCAGCTTGTGGAACTGCACCTTGGTCTGGATGATGGCGTGGGTGCCCACCACCAGCTTGGCCTCGCCGCTCTCAATCAGGGCCATCATGGCGCGGCGCTCTTTGGCCTTTTGCGTGCCGGTCAGCCAGGCGGTGGTGATGCCCAGGGGTTCGAGCCAGCCCAGCAGCTTGCGGAAATGCTGCTCAGCCAAAATTTCGGTGGGCGCCATCAGCGCGCATTGCCAGCCAGCGTCCATGCAGATGGCGGCGGCCAGCGCGGCGACCACGGTTTTGCCCGCGCCCACGTCGCCTTGCAACAAGCGGTGCATGGGTACGGGGCGCGCCATATCAAAGGCGATCTCGGCGCTCACCCGTGTTTGCGCGCCGGTCAGTGCAAAGGGCAACGCGGCCAATAGGCGCCGGTGCAGGCTGACATCACCCTCGGCCAAAGCCAGCACCGGCGCCCGCAGGGCGGCGCGCTCACGCCGGGACTGCAGTTGCGAGAGTTGTTGCGCCAGCAACTCTTCGGCCTTCAGGCGCTGCCAGGCCGGGTGGCTGTGGTCCATCAGCGCGTCCACCGACACGTCGGGGCGCGGGTGGTGCAAAAACGCCAGCGCTTCGTGCAGCGTCCACAGCCCTTGGCGGCTGTCGTGTGGCAAGGCGCTCAGGTCGCCGGGGGCAAAGGTGTCGGACAAATCGGCGCGCGCCAGGCCGCTAAGCACCGCTTTGCGGATATAGCTTTGCGGTAGGCCCGCCACGGTGGGGTAAACGGGAGTGAGGGTATTGGGCAAATCGCCCCCGGCCGCGCGAAAACTCGGGTGCAGCATGGTCCAACCCATAAAGCCGCCCTTGACCTCGCCGCGCGCCCGAATATGTTGGCCCACGGCAAGCGCCTTTTGCTGCGCTGGGTAAAAGTTAAAAAAGCGCAAGGTGCACACGTCGGAGCCGTCGTCCACCCGCACGATGAGCTGCTTGCGCGGGCGGTAGCTGATCTCGCTGTCCACCACGTGGGCCTCGATTTGAACCACATCGCCCTCGCGTGCATCGCGCAGTTTCACGATGCGGGTTTCGTCCTCGTAGCGCAGCGGCAGGTGCAGCGCCAGATCAATGTCGCGAAACAGGCCGAGTTTGTGCAGCGCCTTTTGCGGCGCGGACAGGGGTGACGCGACGGGCGCGGGGGTCGGCATGCGCCGCATTGTGCAGCCAAGGCCGCTGGATGGCGTGGGTGGGACAATCCTCCCCCATTCAATCCCTTCACTTGGAACGGGCCCGTCCGGCCCTCAAGCACCATGACATCCCCGCACACCCTGAGCGATTTCGATTTCGCCCTGCCCGAGCAACTCATCGCCCAGCAGCCCGCGCCCCAGCGCAGCGGCGCACGCCTGCTTGACGCCAGTGGCGCCGTCGCGGTGGACCGTATCTTTCACGAACTCCCCAGCCTGCTGCGCGCAGGCGACCTGCTGGTTTTCAACGACACCAAGGTGCTCAATGCCCGCCTGTTTGGCGAAAAGGCCACGGGCGGCAAGCTCGAGTTGCTGGTCGAGCGGGTATTGGGCGGCAACCAGGTGGCGGCGCATTTGCGCGTAAGCAAAAAGCCCGCCGTGGGGGACACCGTGGCGCTCCACTGCGCCCCCGGCCAGGCCGACGGCCTGCGCGCCACGCTGTTGGGCCGCTGGCCCGACGCGCAGGGGCCGCTGTTTCGCTTTGTGTTGTCCAACGACGCGGGCGACGATCCGTACTCCTTGATGGAGCGCCACGGCCATATTCCCCTGCCGCCCTATATCGCGCGCCAGCAAGACGGCGCCGACCCCGACGCGGCGCAAGACGCCCAGCGCTACCAAACCGTGTTCGCCAAGCACCCCGGCGCCGTGGCCGCGCCCACCGCCGCGCTGCACTTTGACGAGGCCTTGCTGGCGCAGCTTGATGCCATGGGCGTGCAGCGCGCGCACGTGACGCTGCACGTCGGCGCGGGCACCTTTCAGCCCGTGAAAACGGAAAACCTGGCCGAGCACCGCATGCACAGCGAGTGGTACGACGTGCCCCCAGCCACCCAAGACGCGATAGCCGCCTGCAAGGCGCGCGGCGGGCGCGTGGTGGCCGTGGGCACGACCACGGTACGCACGCTAGAAAGCTGGGCCGCCAGCGGGGTGGCCCGTGGCGACACCACGATCTTCATCACGCCGGGTTTCGAGTTCAAGCTGATCGACTTGCTGGTAACCAACTTCCATTTGCCCAAGTCCAGCCTGATGATGCTGGTGAGTGCTTTTGCCGGGTTTGAGCGCATCCGCGCGTTGTACCAACATGCGATTGCCAGCGAATACCGGTTTTTCAGTTACGGCGACGCGATGCTGCTGGTGCGGGCCCCAAGTGGGGGTGTTGCGCACTAAGCCTTGGCGAAAAAGCGTACGTCTGGCAGCCCTTGATAGGCCGCGTCTTGCGTCCAGAACGTGGCGCCGAACTCCCGCGCCATGGCGTACATCGCCGCGTCGGTCATGGCCAGTTTGTGGCGCGTGGCGATTTGGGCGGCCGCTACGGCGCGCGCGTCGGTCAAGTCCAGCACGCGACCCAGGCGCATCACGTCCAGGCAGCGGGTTACCAGGTCGGTGTCCAGGCTGCGGCTGAGTACCCGGTGCACTTCAAACAATGAAATGGTGGGCACCAGCAGATGGTTGCGGTCTTCAATGACGGGTTTGAACACTGGGCCGTTGGCGCCGGCGCGGAAGAACTCTATCCAGCCGGATGAATCAACGACGTTCATTCAAAACTCCCGGTCTGGCTCTTTCTCGGGCTCAATGTCGCCCAAGTCATAGCCTTTGAGCATGCCGTAATAAGCGCTTATGGGCAGCTCCGGCTTGATCACCAGCTCGTTGCCGCGCAGCTCAAAATGAATGTGCGAGCCTGCCGTGATACCCAGTTTGGCGCGCATGGCCGCAGGCAGGGTGACTTGGCCTTTGCTGGACACGATGGCTTCTACTTCTGCAATGTCTGACATACAAATCCTCCGAACTTCATAAAAGTAAAGAAAATTATAAAGTAAAGCGAATGAGAATGTAAATTTCTTTCAAAAAGTAAAATCCACCCATGCTGAAATTTGACCTGCTCCAGTCCGACCCCGCCTCTGCCGACGGCAGCTACTTGGGCAGTCACGCCCGCCGGGGCCGCCTGACGCTTAACCACGGGGTGGTGGAGACGCCGATTTTCATGCCGGTGGGCACCTACGGCACGGTCAAAGGCGTGATGCCGCGCAGCCTGCACGATATGGGCGCGCAAATCATTTTGGGCAACACCTTTCACCTGTGGATGCGCCCTGGCCTGGATGTGATTGAAAAGTTTGGCGGCCTGCACGCGTTTGAGAAATGGGACAAACCCATCCTGACCGACTCGGGCGGCTTTCAGGTCTGGAGCCTGGGCGCCATGCGCAAGATCACCGAGGAAGGGGTGAGGTTTTCCTCGCCGGTCAATGGCGACAAGCTGTTTTTGACGCCCGAGGTCAGCATGCAAATCCAGACCACGCTGAACTCGGACATCGTGATGCAGTTTGACGAATGCACGCCGTATTTGTCAGTCGAGCCCAAAACCAAGGGCCAGATCACCACCGAATATGAGGCGCGCGCCTCCATGGAACTGAGCCTGCGCTGGGCTGCGCGCTGCAAAACCGAGTTTGCCCGTCTGCAAAACCCCAACGCCCTGTTTGGCATCGTGCAAGGCGGCATGTTTGAGCACTTGCGTGACGAGTCGCTGGCCGCGCTAAACGCCATGGATTTTCCGGGTATTGCCGTAGGCGGCTTGTCCGTGGGCGAGCCCAAAGAACACATGATGCGCATGCTCGAGCACATCGGGCCGAAACTTCCCACGCACAAACCGCGTTACCTGATGGGAGTGGGCACGCCCGAAGACCTTATTGCCGGAGTTCAGCACGGCATCGACATGTTTGACTGCGTCATGCCCACGCGCAATGCGCGCAACGGTACGTTCTTTAGCCGTTTTGGCGACCTCAAAATCCGCAACGCCCGCCACAAAAGCGACCCCCGGCCGCTGGACACCACCTGCACCTGCTACGCCTGCGCCGGCAGCAGCGGCGTGTCCTGGGACGCCGGTGGACGCGAAGGCTTTAGCCGCGCCTATTTGCACCACTTGGACCGCTGCGGTGAGATGCTGGGGCCCATGCTGGCCAGCATCCACAACCTGCACTACTACCTGAACCTCATGCGAGAGGTGCGCAACGCGCTGGACGCCGGGTGCTTTGGCGCCTTTGTGGCGCAGTTCCACGCCGACCGCGCTCGGGGCGTCTAGGGCGGACGCCGGGCAGACGCTTTGCTACACTGACTCCATGTTTATCCACCGCATCAGCATTACAGGTTGCAGCGACCGGGGGGCCTGGCCCTGGCGGACCTGGCACGCCTTGCCAGCGTCTGGCGCGGTGCGGGTGGCTTGAAGACTGCGGTCTAGAGCCGGGTCCTCGCGGCCAAGCGCAACGTGCGCCAGCCGTAGGAGCTTTTCCCGGCCCCTTCGCTTGGCGCGCACCGACTCAGCATTGAGTTTCCCTCTCGAGCTTGCGCCTCGCATTGGCCAACCAAGCAAGCGCCCCGAATCTTGAAAAGGCATAGACCCGTTGTGACCCCCCAGATGACCGAGACAGAATTCGCCGCACTGGCCGCCCAGGGCTTTAACCGCATTCCCTTAACGGCCCAGGCTTTTGCTGACCTGGAAACGCCGCTGTCGCTCTACCTCAAGCTCACGGCCAACGCGCCGTACACGTTTTTGCTGGAGTCGGTGGTGGGCGGCGAGCGCTTTGGGCGCTACAGCTTTATCGGCCTGCCTGCGCGCACCTATGTGCGCAGCAGCGGTTTTGGCGCCCAGGCCCGCACCGAGGTGGTGACCGACAGCGTGGTGGTCGAGACCTCGCAGGCCAATCCGCTGGACTTTATTGCCGGCTACCAGCAGCGCTTCAAGGTGGCGCTGCGCCCCGGCATGCCGCGCTTTTGTGGTGGACTGGCGGGTTATTTTGGCTATGACGCGGTGCGCTACATCGAGAAAAAGTTAGAGGCCAGTTGCCCGCCGGACGAGTTGCATTGCCCCGATATCTTGTTGTTGCAATGCGAAGAGCTGGCGGTGATTGACAACCTGTCGGGCAAGCTGCATTTAATGGTTTATGTGGACCCGGCCACGCCCGACGCGTATGCGCGCGGCACCGAGCGCTTGCAGGCACTGAAAAACCAACTGGCGCATGCGGTGCAGATTCCGGCCGTGGTGCCCAGCGCCGGCAACCCCGCGCAGCGCGATTTTGCCAAGGCCGACTACATCGCTGCCGTGCTGCGCGCCAAGGAGCTGATTGCCGGGGGCGACTTCATGCAGGTGCAAGTGGGCCAGCGCATCAAAAAACGCTACACCGCCTCGCCCCTGAGCCTGTACCGCGCGTTGCGCTCGCTTAACCCCAGCCCGTACATGTATTACTACAACTTCAGTGGCGCGGCAGCCTCGGGTGGCAGTGATTTCCATGTCGTGGGAGCCAGCCCCGAAATTTTGGTGCGCCAGGAAACCCTGCCCAACGGGGACACCAAGGTCACCATCCGGCCACTGGCCGGCACCCGGCCGCGCGGCGCCACGCCTGAGCTCGACCGGGCGGCCGAGCATGAACTGGTGAACGACCCCAAAGAGCGCGCCGAGCACGTGATGCTGATCGACCTTGCGCGCAACGATATCGGCCGCATCGCGCAGATTGGCACGGTCAAAGTGACGGACGCGTTTTGTATTGAGCGCTATAGCCACGTGATGCACATCGTGAGCAATGTCGAGGGCATGCTCAACCCCGGCATGACCAGCATGGACGTGCTCAAAGCCACCTTTCCCGCCGGCACCCTGACCGGAGCGCCCAAAGTGCACGCCATGGAAGTAATCGACCAGCTTGAGCCGACCAAGCGCGGCATCTATGGCGGCGCCTGCGGCTACCTGAGCTACGCCGGGGACATGGACGTGGCCATTGCCATTCGCACGGGCATCATCAAAGACCAGATGCTCTACGTGCAAGCCGCTGCGGGGGTGGTGGCTGACAGCGTGCCCGAACTGGAATGGGCAGAGACCGAACACAAAGCCCGGGCGCTGCTGCGCGCGGCCGAACTGGTGGAAGAGGGACTGGAGTGACCATGAAACTGCTGATGATTGACAACTACGACAGCTTTACCTACAACATCGTCCAGTACTTTGGCGAGCTAGGCGCCGAAGTGGAGGTGTTTCGCAACGACGAAATCACTCTGCAAGGCATCGCCGCGCGCGCCCCCGAACGGCTGGTGATTTCGCCTGGCCCCTGCTCGCCTAAAGAGGCGGGCATTTCGGTGGCAGCCATTGCGCACTTCATGGGCAAGCTGCCCATCTTGGGCGTCTGCCTGGGCCACCAGGCCATAGGCGCGGCGCTGGGCGCCACCATCATCCGCGCCCAGGCGCTGATGCACGGCAAAACCAGCGTCATTACCACTACGCAAGAAGGCGTTTTTGTAGGGCTGCCCGCGCAGTTCACGGTGAACCGCTACCACTCGCTGGCCATTGAGCGCGCCACCTGCCCGCCCGAATTGGCCATCACCGCTTGGACGGACGACGGCGAAATAATGGGCGTGCGCCACACCCATCTTCCCTTTGCACAGCGCATGGAAGGCGTGCAGTTCCACCCCGAGAGCATCCTGACCGAGCACGGCCACGCGATGCTGAAAAACTTTTTGCAATAAAGGCCGCACATGAACAGAGTAGTTGACCTGCGCAGCGACACCGTCACCCAGCCCACCGCCGCCATGCGCGCGGCCATGTTTGCCGCGCCCTTGGGCGACGATGTGTTTGGCGACGATCCATCGGTTAATGCCTTGCAAGAGCGCATCGCCGACATGCTGGGGTTCGAAGCGGCCCTGTTTATGCCCACCGGCACGCAAAGCAATTTGTGCGGCCTGATGGCGCATTGCCAGCGCGGCGACGAATACATCGTCGGCCAATCCGCGCACACCTTCCGGTATGAGGGCGGGGGTGCGGCGGTGCTGGGCAGCATCCAGCCCCAGCCGCTGGCGCAAAACGCGTCCGGCCAGATGGCGCTGGCCGACATTGCCAGCGCCGTCAAGCCGGACGACTGCCACTTTGCCCGCACCAAGCTTTTGTGCCTGGAAAATACCTGGAACGGCCACCCCATGCCCATGGATTATTTGCAGCAGGCTACGGCTTTGGCGCGCCAGCACGGGCTGGCAGCGCACCTGGATGGCGCGCGTCTGTTCAACGCCGCCGTGGCCACAGCCGAGCCGGGCGAGACCGTGGCGGCTGCGGCACGGCGCATCACCAGCCACTTTGACAGCGTGTCGGTGTGCCTTAGCAAGGGCCTGGGCGCGCCGGTGGGCTCGGCCTTGTGCGGCAGCAAAGAACTGATTGCCCGCGCGCACCGGGTTCGCAAAATGACCGGGGGCGGCATGCGCCAGTCGGGCTTGTTGGCGGCGGCGGCCACGCACGCTTTGGAGCATCATTTGGAGCGTCTAGCCGATGACCACGCCCTGGTGCAGCGCTTGGCGCGGGGCTTGAGCGGCATCGCAGGCTTGCAGGTGCGCTCCGCCCAAACCAATATCGTTTTTCTGGATGTTGCCGACGGGCGCGGGCCGGATTTGCTCGCCTTCCTTAAGGCGCGCGGCATTTTGGCCACCGGCTTGATTGGCCTGCGCTTTGTCACCCACCTAGATGTTGACGCGGCTGGCATAGACCGCACGGTGGATGCGATTGCTGCGTTTTTCAGCGAACGCGCCGAGACCGCGTTGGCCACCCAACGCGCGTCGGGCTACTGATTGCACCCATGGCCACCGACCAAGTCCTGCTGTTCGTGGCGGCAGGTTTGCTCTTGAACCTGACGCCGGGGCCCGATGTGCTGTACATCGTCAGCCATGCGCTTCGCAGCGGTGCGCGGGCTGGAATAGTTGCTGCGATGGGTATTACGGCCGGTTGCTTTGTGCATATTTTTGCGGCCGCCGTGGGGGTAAGCGCGCTGATGGCGGCGTCAGTCACGGCGTTTACCGTGCTCAAGTGGGCTGGGGCGGGCTATTTGGTTTACGTGGGCTTGCGTTTGTTGCGGGCCGCCTCAGATGCACCGGCTTCCTTGGGCGCAGCTCCGCAAGAGGCCACGGCCTACCGCACCATTTTTCTGCGCGGCTTTTGGACCAATGCGCTCAATCCCAAGGTGGCGCTGTTCTTCCTGGCCTTTGTGCCGCAGTTCATTGCCCCAAGCGTTCAGGACAAGCCCCTGGCCTTCTTGTTGTTGGGCCTGTTGTTCAATTTCAACGCCCTGTGGGTGAATGTTGGCTGGGCTGCAGCCGCAGCCTGGTTGGCGCGCCGCAGCGCTTTGGTTCAGCACAGCATGCGCTGGCTGAACCGGGTGGCCGGTGCCTTATTTGTAGGATTCGGAATCAAACTCGCGCTCGACGCAGCGCCGCAGCCTTAAGGAGACAGCCATGCACGTATCCAAAATAACCCCCCAAGAGGCACTGCAACGGACCATCGAGCACAGGGAAATTTTCCATGATGAGATGCTGCACCTGATGCGCCAAATCATGTCCGGCGAGATGTCGCCGGTGATGATGGCCGCACTGATTACCGGCCTGCGCGTCAAAAAGGAAACCATTGGCGAGATCACCGCCGCCGCCCAGGTAATGCGCGAGTTTTCCACCAAGGTCGAAGTGGCCGACAAAACCCATCTGGTCGACATCGTGGGCACCGGCGGCGACGGCGCGCACACCTTCAATATTTCTACCTGTTCCATGTTTGTGGCCGCTGCGGCCGGCGCCAAGGTCAGCAAGCACGGGGGGCGCAGTGTTAGCAGCAAGAGCGGCAGCGCTGACGTGCTCGAAGCCCTGGGCCTGAACATCAACCTCTCGCCACTTCAAATCGCGCAGTGCATCGCCGAACAGGGCGTGGGCTTTATGTTCGCGCCCAACCACCACCCGGCTATGAAAAACGTCGGCCCGGTGCGGCGTGAACTGGGCATCAAAACCATCTTCAACATCCTGGGGCCGCTGACCAACCCTGCCGACGCCCCGAATATCTTGATGGGCGTATTCCATGCCGATCTGGTGGGCATCCAGGTGCGCGCCTTGCAGCGCCTGGGTGCCGAGCATGCGGTTGTGGTTTACGGGCGCGACGGCTTGGACGAAGTGAGTCTAGGTGCGGCCACCCTGGTGGGTGAGCTCAAAGACGGCGAAATCAGCGAATACGAAATTCACCCCGAAGACTTTGGGCTGGTGATGGCCAGCAACCGCGCTCTGAAAGTGGAGACCGCCGACCAATCCATGGCCATGTTGCGCGGCGTGCTGGATAACCAGGCTGGACCGGCCAAAGACATCGTGGTGCTCAACGCCGGCGTGGCTTTGTACGCCGCGAACGTGGTGCCCACCATGATGGCTGGCGTGGCGCTTGCCAGAAGCACCATCGAGTCGGGCGCGGCAAAAGCCAAAATGCAGGCCTTGGTTGCTTTGTCGCAGCGTTTGGCCAGCTAGCCCCTTTTTTGCTACTACCGGCCCTTTATTAGGACAAAACCATGAGTGACATTCTGGACAAAATCGTAGCCGTCAAGCACCAGGAAGTGGCCGCTGCTCAGAAGCGCAAGCCGCTAGAGCTGGTGCGCGCCGACGCCGAATCGCGCGTTCTGACCCGCGACTTTGTCGGCGCCCTGCGCGCCAAGATCGCCGCAGGCCTACCCGCTGTGATTGCCGAGGTGAAAAAAGCCAGCCCGTCCAAAGGCGTGCTGCGCGCCGACTTCATTCCGGCCGATATTGCCCAAAGCTACGCCGAATTTGGGGCGGCCTGCTTATCGGTGCTGACCGATGTGCAGTTTTTCCAGGGTAACGTGGATTACTTGAAGCAGGCGCGCGCCTCGTGCCAGCTGCCGGTGTTGCGCAAGGACTTCATGGTCGACGCTTACCAAATATACGAGTCCCGGGCGATGGGCGCCGACGCGGTGCTGCTGATCGCGTCGGGCCTGAGTGATGCGCAAATGGCGGACTTTGAAGCCATTGCGCAAAGCTTGGACATGGCGGTATTGGTCGAGGTGCATGACCAGGCCGAGCTGGAGCGTGCCTTGCGCCTGAAAACGCCGCTGATGGGCATCAACAATCGCAACCTCAAAACCTTTGAGGTGTCGCTGGACACCACGCTGGCGCTGCGCGCGCTGGTGCCCACCGACCGCATTTTGGTGACTGAGAGTGGTATCCAGACCCGCGACGACGTGTTGCGCATGGGCGCGGCGGGCGTGAATGCTTTCCTGGTAGGCGAGGCCTTCATGCGCGCACCAGAGCCGGGCGAGGCGCTCGCAGCCCTGTTCGGCTGAAGCTCCCGTGACCCTGTTCCCGGAGGAGCTCGCCGCCAGCCAGTTGCAGGTGGCGGACTCCGCAGCCTGGTCCGTGGCGCCGGGTTGGCGGCCCCTGGTGGATGCGTTTTTCCAATGCTCTGAGGGTGACCGCTTGCTTGCCTATTTGCGCCAGCGGCTGGCAGCTGGTGCCGTGATCTTTCCGCCGCAGCCCCTACGCGCCTTGGAACTTACCCCGCCCGAGGCGGTGCGCTTGGTGATCCTGGGGCAAGACCCTTACCACGGCAGGGGCCAAGCACAGGGCCTGGCTTTTTCGGTGGCACCTGGCGTGCCTTTGCCGCCATCGCTGCGTAATATCTTCAAAGAACGGCAGCGCGACCTGGGTCTGCCTATGCCAGTATTTCCCGAGCCGGGCGGCAGTTTGACCGCTTGGGCGCAAAGTGGCGTGCTGCTTATTAATAGCTGCCTGACGGTGGAGGAGGGCCGCCCCAATTGCCATCGTGACCAAGGGTGGCAGGTGCTGACGGACCAGATTCTGCAAAAAATATCCCGTGATGGGCGCCGGACGGTCTTCATGCTGTGGGGCTCCCAGGCACAAGCGAAACGCGGATTGATCGATGAAACCCGGCATCTGGTCTTGTCCGCCAACCATCCGTCGCCGCTTTCGGCACTGCGGCCACCCGTTCCGTTTTTGGGCTGCGGGCACTTTGCGCAGGCCAAGCAATGGTTGCTCGGGCATGAATCGGCACCCGCTGAAGGCCCCCTGGGGAGCCCTTTCGAGTAACCGGCCAGTCACAAACTTCGTGGCATAATGGCAGGCTCACGTTTGGAGAGGTGGCCGAGTGGTTAATGGCAGCAGACTGTAAATCTGCCCTCTTACGAGTACGCTGGTTCGAATCCAGCCCTCTCCACCAGTGGCTGCATCGTTGCGGGGTTCGTATAGTGGTAATACCTTAGCCTTCCAAGCTAAAGCGAGGAGTTCGATTCTCCTACCCCGCTCCACGCGAGAGAAGATTTGTGTTTTGTTGGCTTGCAATTGCAAGCTCGAATGCCCATTTGGCTCAGTGGCAGAGCACTCCCTTGGTAAGGGAGAGGTCGCGGGTCCGATTCCCGCAATGGGCACCATGGTTTGCTGGCAGTTGTGTAGCGGCTGCCTTGTTAATTCAGCCGACAGGCTTAGTTTTTTGTAGTTTGACCTCATCACTTTTCGGAGTTTGAAAAATGGGAAAAGAAAAATTCACGCGTACCAAGCCCCACGTCAATGTGGGCACGATTGGCCACGTTGACCACGGCAAGACCACGCTGACGGCGGCCATCACCACTGTTTTGGCGGCTAAATTTGGCGGCC
>Ga0214919_10004396_pt1 | contig 20650 bp, 16 predicted proteins | sample LL1503_MetaG_FD_177994 | JGI IMG/M metagenome (GOLD analysis project Ga0214919, IMG submission 177994) | Freshwater microbial communities from Lake Lanier, Atlanta, Georgia, United States - LL-1503 | ecosystem: Environmental > Aquatic > Freshwater > Lake | place: USA: Georgia | collected... | reverse complement strand
CATAGTGGGTGATTTAAACAGACTTAAAATAATATTTTTTTTATATTATAGTAATAATAAACAATAGTTTATTGTGTATTTATATAAAAATAATTTTATATTAAGAAATATAAAGTTCATCGTATCGGACTGGTTATCAAAAAATCCAAATGCAATTCATTTACTTGAACAAAATATGGATAAAATAGATTGGTTTTATTTATCAGGGAATCCAAACGCAATTCATTTAATTGAACAAAACTTAGATAAAATTGATTGGTTATATTTATCAAGGAATCCTTCAGCAATTCATTTACTTGAACAAAATCAACATAAAATTTGTTGGGAGTTATTATCAGGAAATCCAAATATATTTGAAATAGATTATGATTATTTAAGAGATAGACTAAAAAATAGTTTTGGAGAAGAATTAATGATGAACCGATTTCATCCACGGAATTTTAGCAAATGGACTGATTGGGGATTTGATATCTTTTAAAAATTAATTTTATAAATTCTAATAGATTGAATGGTCTTAAATAAAATATCGATAAATGAAATATGTAACATACCTGATAATTAGTAAAATTTTATTTTGAGATTTACTATAATCAATGATGTAAACTTAAGAATTTATATTTAATTATAAAACATGTTAGTTTAGACATATTTTTTCTAGAAAATTTTTAATTAACAATAAAAATATAAGTAAATAAATTATAAATATATAAAAAATGAATATTTTTTTTATTGTATATTTATCGATAATTAAATATAAAAATCTTATATGTATAAGTTATATAATTGGATAAATGAAGATAATCTTTTTTATATGTATATATCATTAAATCCTTTTGCAATAAATTTATTAAAAAATAATCAAGACAAAATTAATTGGAGACTTTTATCAGAAAATCCATCTGCTATAGATTTATTAGAAAATAATCAAGATAAAATTGATTGGACTTATCTATCAAGAAATCCATCTGCTATAGATTTATTAACAAAAAATATAGATAAAATTGATTGGAGATATTTATCTTTAAATCCAAATGCAATAGGATTACTTGAAAAAAATTTAAATAAAATTAATTGGTATTATTTATCAAAAAACCCAAATGCAATTGAATTATTAGAAAAAAATCTTGATAAAATTGATTGGAATATATTATCATCAAATCATAATGCTATCAATTTATTAAAAAAAAATTTAGATAAAATTGAATGGAATATATTATCATCAAATCCAAATGCAATACCTTTACTTGAAAAAAATTTAGATAAAATTAATTGGAACAAATTATCATCAAATCATAATACAATAAGTTTATTAGAATCAAATCAAAATAAAATTAATTGGTCATTATTATCTTTAAATCCTAATGCTATTAATTTATTAGAAAAAAATCAAGATGAAATAGATTGGGATTATTTATCATATAATACTTCATCAATACATTTACTTGAAAAAAATCTTGATAAAATTGATTGGATTAATTTATCAAAAAATTCATCTGCAATAGGATTACTTGAAAAAAATCAAGATAAAATAAATTGGATTTATTTATCAACAAATCCAAATATATTTGAAATAGATTATGATTATTTAAGAGATCGACTAAAAAATAGTTTTGGAGAAGAATTAATGATGAATCGATTTCATCCACGGAATTTCGATAAATGGACTGAATGGGGATTTGATATCTTTTAAAAATTGATTTTAAAATTATAGAATCTATAATTTTAAATAATTTATAAAAAAATGTATAAGTTACATGATTGGATAAATCAAGATAATCTGAATTGGGAATATTTATCAGGAAATTCTTCAGCAATTTATTTACTTGAAAAAAATATTGATAAAATTGATTGGTATTTTTTATCAGGAAATCCTAGTGCAATATATTTACTTGAAAAAAATCAAGATAAAATTGATTGGAATAATTTATCAAGAAATCCAAATGCAATTCATTTACTTGAACAAAATCAAGATAAGATAGATTGGAATAATTTATCAAGAAATCCAAATGCAATACATTTACTTGAACAAAATCAAGATAAAATCAATTGGTTATATTTATCAAAAAATCCATCAGCAATAGGATTACTCGAACAAAATCATAATAAGATATATTGGAAATATTTATCAGAAAATCCTTCAGTAATAGGATTACTTGAAAAAAATATAGATAAGATACATTGGAAATATTTATCAGAAAATCCATCAGCAATTCATTTACTAGAACAAAATCAAGATAAGATAGATTGGATACATTTATCATTAAACCCTAATGCAATAGGATTACTTGAAAAAAATCAAGATAAAATTAATTTGTTTACATTATCAATGAATTCTTCTGCAGTAGGATTACTTGAAAAAAATTTAGATAAAATTGATTGGGATTTTTTATCAGGAAATTTGTCTGCAATAGATTTACTTGAAAAAAATCAAGATAAAATTAATTGGTTATTTTTATCAGGAAATTACAATGCAATAGAATTACTAGAACAAAATCAAGATAAAATTTATTGGGAATATTTATCAAAAAATCCAAATATATTTAAAATAGATTATGATTCTTTAAGAGAACGATTAAAAAATACATTTGGAGAAGAATTAATGATGAATAGATTTCATCCACGGAATTTCGATAAATGGACTGAATGGGGATTTGATATCTTTTAAAAATTGATTATAAAATTATAGAATCTTTAATTTTAAATAATTTATAAAAATGTATAAATTACGTGATTGGATTAATATTGATGAAATTAATTGGGATTATTTATCAATAAATCCAAATGCAATATCTTTATTAGAAAAAAATCAAGATAAGATAGATTGGTCATATTTATCAGAAAATCCAAATGCAATTCATTTACTTGAAAAAAATATAGATAAAATAAATTGGTTTAATTTATCAATAAATCCAAATGCTATTCATCTATTAGAAAAAAATCAAGATAAAATTAATTGGTTATATTTATCAATAAATCCAAATGCAATTGATATATTAGAAAAAAATCAAGATAAAATTTATTGGGAATATCTATCAGAAAATCCTTTAGCAATAGAATTACTTGAGCAAAATCAATATAAAATTGATTGGTCATTTTTATCAAGAAATCCATCAGCAATGCCTTTACTTGAAAATAATATAGATAAAATTAATTGGATTTTATTATCAAAAAATCCATATGCAATTAATTTATTAGAAAAAAATCAAGATAAAATACATTGGAGTTATCTTTCAGAAAATTCAAATGCAATAAATTTATTAGAAAAAAATATTGATAAGATACATTGGTTTTATTTATCAAGAAATCCAAATGCAATAGGATTACTTGAACAAAATCAAGATAAGATACATTGGAAATATTTATCAGAAAATCCTAATATATTTGAGATAGATTATGATTTTCTAAGAGAAAGACTAAAAAATAGTTTTGGTGAAGAATTAATGATGAACCGATTTCATCCAAGAAATTTTGATAAATGGTGTGAATGGGGGTTTGATATTGAAAAATCTGAATATATTTAAAATTGATTTTTAAAATATATAATTATAAAAAAATATAAATATATAAAAATGTATAAATTACGAGATTGGATTAAAGAAGATAAACTTAATTGGTCATTTCTATCAGAAAATCCTAATTCAATTTATTTACTTGAAAATAATAAAAATAAAATTGATTGGAATTATTTATCAACAAATACTTCAGTATTTTTATTTAAAAAAAATATAGATAGACTTAATTGGGCATATTTATCATTAAATCCTTATGCAATAGATATACTTGAAAATAATATTGATAAAATTAATTGGTATTACTTATCAATAAATCCAAATGCAATAGAATTACTTGAAAAAAATCAAGATAAAATTGATTGGATTTTTTTATCAACAAATTCATCAGCAATAAGATTACTTGAACAAAATCAAGATAAAATTAATTGGTTATTTTTATCAGGAAATCCATCAGCAATTGATTTATTAGAAAAAAATCAAGATAAAATTAATTGGGAATATTTATCAGGAAATACTTCAGCAATAGAATTACTTGAAAAAAATATTAATAAGATTAATTGGAGAATTTTATCAGGAAATCCTTCAGCAATAAATTTATTAGAAAAAAATCAAGATAAGATAGATTGGAATATATTATCAAGAAATTCTAATGCTATCAATTTATTAGAAAAAAATATAGATAAGATAAATTGGAAATATTTATCATTAAATTCAGATGCTATTAATTTATTAGAAAAAAATATAGATAAAATTGATTGGGAATTATTATCAATAAACCCAAATATATTTAAAATAGATTATGATTATCTAAGAAATAGATTAAAAAATAGTTTTGGAGAAGAATTAATGATGAACCGATTTCATCCACGGAATTTTGATAAATGGACTGATTGGGGATTTGATATCTTTTAAAAATTGATTATAAAATTAAAGAATCTTTAATTTAAAATGATTTATAAAAATGTATAAATTACGTGATTGGATTAATATTGATGAAATTAATTGGGATTATTTATCAGAAAATCCATTTGCGATTGATTTATTAGAAAAGAATCAAGATAAGATAGATTGGATTTATTTATCAGAAAATCCAAATGCAATAGAATTACTTGGAAAAAATATAGATAAAATAAATTGGTTTAATTTATCAATAAATCCAAATGCTATTCATCTATTAGAAAAAAATCAAGATAAAATTAATTGGTTATATTTATCAATAAATCCAAATGCAATTGATATATTAGAAAAAAATCAAGATAAAATTTATTGGGAATATCTATCAGAAAATCCTTTAGCAATAGAATTACTTGAGCAAAATCAATATAAAATTGATTGGTCATTTTTATCAAGAAATCCATCAGCAATGCCTTTACTTGAAAATAATATAGATAAAATTAATTGGATTTTATTATCAAAAAATCCTTATGCAATTAATTTATTAGAAAAAAATCAAGATAAAATTAATTGGAGTTATCTTTCAGAAAATTCAAATGCAATAAATTTATTAGAAAAAAATATTGATAAAATTAATTGGTTTTATTTATCAAGAAATCCAAATGCAATACATTTACTAGAACAAAATCAAGATAAAATTGATTGGAATAATTTATCAAGAAACCCTTGTTCAATCGGAATACTTGAAAAAAATTTGGATAAGATTAATTGGAAAAAATTATCATTAAATCCTAATGCAATAAATATCTTAAAAAATAATCAAGATAAAATCTATTGGAAATTTTTATCAAAAAATCCAGCTATATTTGAAATAGATTATGATTATTTAAGAGATCGATTAAAAAATACTTTTGGAGAAGAATTAATGATGAATAGATTTCATCCACGAAATTTTAGCAAATGGACTGATTGGGGTTTTGATATCTTTTAAAAATTGATTATATAAAGTTTTAATTTTTATTTTTTTAATAATTTATAAAAAATGTATAAATTAGATGATTGGATTAATAAAGATAATCTTAATTCAATAAATTTATCATTAAATCCATTTGCGATTGATTTATTAGAAAAGAATCAAGATAAGATAGATTGGAAATATTTATCATCAAATCCGAATGCAATAAGATTACTTGAAAAAAATATTGATAAGATTAATTGGTTTCATCTATCGATAAATCCAAATGCTATTCATCTATTAGAAAAAAATCAAGATAAAATTAATTGGAATATGTTATCATTAAATCTAAATGCTATTAATTTATTAGAAAAAAATATAGATAAGATTGATTGGAAATATTTATCATCAAATTCTTCAGCAATCGGATTACTTGAACAAAATCAAGAAAAGATTAATTGGATTTTATTATCAAAAAATCCATTTGCAATAGGATTACTTGAACAAAATAAAGATAAGATAGATTGGATATTTTTGTCAAAAAATCCATCAGCAATGTCTTTACTTGAACAAAATCAAGATAAGATAGATTGGCAATATTTATCTGAAAATCCATCTGCAATATATTTACTTGAACAAAATTTAGATAAAATAGATTGGGATCATTTATCATTAAATCCTAATGCAATATTTTTACTTGAAAAAAATTTGGATAAGATTAATTGGATATATTTAGCATTAAATCATTCAGCAATAAATATATTAAAACATAATAAAGATAAGATTGATTTGTTTTATTTATCAAAAAATTTAAATATATTTAAAATAAATTATGATTATCTAAGAGAAAGATTAAAAAATAGTTTTGGTGAAGAATTAATAATGAATAGATTTCATCCACGAAATTTTGATAAATGGACTGATTGGGGTTTTGATATCTATTAAAAATTATAAATTTTTAAATCTTATATAGAATAAAAAAGTATATTTATTTTTTAAATTGTTTAGTTATTTTTAATTTTATAATTTAAAAATATAATTAATAGTTATTGATATATATTTATAGTATTATATTATGAATTATGCAACATCATCACTATGTTTAAAAAATTGATTTATAAATTTATAAATTTATAAATATATTATATTTTTTAATATTATTAAAAGTTTTAAATAATGTATAAATTACGTGGTTTTGTTAATAAAGATAAAATTAGTTGGGAATATTTATCATTAAATATAAATGCAATAGGATTACTTGAACAAAATTTAGATAAAATTGATTGGTATTGGTTATCAATAAATCCAAATGCTATTCATATATTAGACCAAAATAAAGATAAAATTATTTGGAAAATGTTATCATTAAATAAAAATGCAATACATTTACTTGAACAAAATCAAGATAAAATTGATTGGATGTATTTATCATCAAATTCTTCTGCAATAGGATTACTTGAAAAAAATCAAGATAAGATAAATTGGAAATATTTATCGAGTAATAAATCATCAATACATTTACTTGAACAAAATCAAGATAAAATTGATTGGAATCAATTGTCAATAAATCCTTCGGCAATAGGATTACTTGAAAAAAATTTAGATAAAATTAATTGGAAAATGTTATCAATTAATCCTTCTGCAATAAAATTACTTAAAAAAAATCTAGATAAAATTAATTGGACTATGTTATCAATGAATCCTTCTGCAATAGGATTACTTGAACAAAATCAAGATAAAATTGATTGGATGTATTTATCATCAAATTCTTCGGCAATAGGATTACTTGAAAAAAATCAAGATAAAATTAATTCTGATAATTTATCAAAAAATTCAAATATATTTGAGATAGACTATTATTATTTAAGAGAACGACTAAAAAATACATTTGGAGAAGAATTAATGATGAATAGATTTAATCCGAGTAATTTTGATAAATGGACTGATTGGGGATTTGATATCTTTTACACCTTTGGAGATTTAAAATGCCGATTTTTTTACAAAAAATAGGTAATTATTCTTTGTATTTCTTTATTTTTTTGCTTGATTTTCTTGATGGTTTTTTTATATATTCTCCATCTCTTTTATATGAACCTATTAACAAATTTTTATAAGTTTCTTTTGGTATAGATTTTATTGCTTTTTCTATATTTAATTTTAAGTCATTATAAGATAAACCTTCCATTTTTTGTAATCTTGCCTTCAAAATGCTAAAATAATGCTCTATTGCATTTGTAAAATGTTGATATGGTATTGAATATAATAAATTATTATCTTTATTAAGTTTCTTATCATCTCATTTCTATGAGAACTTGCATTATCTAAAATTATTACTTTATTTTTATATTTAGATGTTATATTATCTTCTAAAAAAATTTTTAATCTATTACTATCAATTCCTCCTTTTTCATATAAAGTCCATCCTAATACACCATTATAACCAATTGCAAATATTACTGTGTATTTCTTAAATACTTCCTGTGATTGTGTCGTAATTACACATCTTTTACCAACTTTATTATAACAATGATGTCTTTTTTGTAATGCATTAATACTTGATTCATCTATACAAATTATATGTTTTATATTGTATTTTTTTATCTCATCATAGAATTCTTTTAATTTTTCATTTATATCAATATCTTTTCCAAATCTTTTATTAGGTTCATGTCTTATATGTGTCAATTTTAATGATATATTATTATCTTTAATTATATCTGCTAAATGTCTTCTTGTTAATTCTAAGTCTTTAAATCTATCTTTTAATTTATTTAATAATATTTCTATAGTTATTGTTTTATTTTTTTTTATTTCATCTAAAACAAACTTAACATGATCTTTTTTAACTTTATATGAAATAGGGTCTCTATTATGTCGTTTAATACTATCTTCATTTTCATATCTATCAACCCATCGCATTAGACTTCTAACAGAACACTTGAAAATATCACATACTTCTTCTTGTGTTTTATTACTATTTAAGTAATATTCAACAGCACTAATTTTATAATCTTCACTTTTATGTGGTGGCATATTATTATAATAATTATGATATAAAAAAAAATAATATATAAAAAATTATATTTTTTATATATTAGTCAATAAATAAATTTATCCATCATTAAAACTCTTTGAAAAATGTAATTATATATTATTAAATTTCATTTGTTTCTTTTTTTGCTTTAACTTTTTTAATTGTTTTAACTTTAGGTTTATCTTCTTCAATTATGATATTATCTTCTTTTTTAACTTTAATCTTTTTAACTGCTTTAACTTCTTTTGGATTTTCAGTTTCAATAATAATATTATCTATTTTAATTTCAGTTTCTTTCTTAACTTTAACTTTTTTAATTGCCTTAACTTTAGGTTTTACATCTTCAATTATAATATTACTATCTTTAGTATTATTACTTTCTTTAATATCTTCTATAGTTAAATTTTCCTCTTTAATTTCTTCTTTCTTAATATCTTTATCAATTGTAATTTTTTTAGTAGTTGTTTTCTTTTTTGCTACTTTAGGAATAATAATATTTTCATCACTAAGTTCAACAACATCTTTATTTTCATTACTATCAATTATAATTTTTTTAGTGATTGTTTTCTTTTTTGATATTTTAGGAATTACTATATTTTCATCACTTGTATTAGTATTATTTTTTAATATTTTTTTATTATTACTATTATTTTTCAAAAAAGTGATCTCCTCGTGATTTAATTTGTAATAATCATTTAAAAAATTATCATCTAATTCTGAATTATTTACTATATTAAAATCAGGATATTTAAAATATGTAAATAGTGATGCTTCGTTTCTAAAATTTCCCCATTGACAAATATGTATTAAAAATGTAAATAATTCACTATTAATAGTATTAATTATCATTGTTCCTTCATATTTAGTATTAACTAAAATATACATAGAATCTTGTGTAGTTCCTAATTTACCATCATCGTATAATGGTGATAGTTTACCACTATTACTTAATATAATTTTTTTAGAATATTGATTTTTATGTGGTTTTGAACTAAAATATTCATAAGGATTTCCAGAAGTATTAAATAATTGATATTGATATTTTTCATCTTTTCCTTTTTTAACATGTGGTCTAGTCTTATGACAATCACTAGATATAATACATTCATATTGTTTTCCATAAATATTTATTTTATCTAATATAGAATTTATATGTTCATTAAACATATTTGGTATAAATTTTAATGTATTCGATAAAATTACATTAGAACTAAAAATTTCTTTATTATTAATATATTCAATAATACTTTTATAATTTTTACTATGTGAGTTTTTTAATACATAGTAGTCAGTCTTTACTGATACATTTTCAAAAAATTCACCACCATAATTTAATTTTAAATAATGTATATTACGATTAATAAATTCTGTGAAAATTTTAGACCCTATTTTTCTCCAATTTAATGGATGAATAAATAATAAATAACCATTGCTCATTAATAATGATATTGCATTATTTATAAATTCTAAATATAAATTATTATTTGTTCCCCCTCTCGCAGAATCATTTTTTTTATTTTCTTTTTGATATGGTGGATTTCCCATTATAATATCAAATTGCTTAATTTTAAATAGTTTATTATAATCAATTAATAAACTATCACCTTCATATAAATTTAATTTATATTCATTATTAATATCAAATATTTGATTACATACTAAAACATTTTTTTTATTTAATTCGCACATATATAACATATTTTCTAATATATGTTTCTTCCTTTCTTTAATATCTTCTATTTCATCACTTAATTCTTCCATTAATCTTAAATATACTGCTATAGGAAAATTACCCATTCCACAACAAGGGTCTAACCATTTGAGATTTTTATTTTTCCATACTTCTAAAGGTAATTTATCTAACATTTCATTTACCAATTTCATAGGTGTAAATACTTCACCAAATTGTTTTTTCTCTATATCTTTAGGTTTTAAACATTCTGTTATTAATTCTAATAATTCTTTTGGATTATCTATCAAACTTTGTAAAGACATCTTAAATTGTATTGAGATATTAAATGTATTTGAATTTTTATCAAAATATTTTTTTACTATATCTTTTATTAAATCTATTAAATCTTTCTTATTCCACCATATTAAACATTGGTCATCAAATGTATCTAATAATTCTGGATTTTCTTTTATATCATTTAACATTTTTACAAAATCCATATTAGAATTTTTAATTGTTAATATACATGTTAATGGTATAACATAAGGTAAAACATCTTTAGTAAATGATATTTGTATTTCTTCTACTTTCTCCTCTTTTTCTTCTACCTCTTCAGATTTTTCAGACTCGGTATCATTTTTAATTTTTTCTTTTCCAGATGGTAAATCTTGTAATTCATCATCAGAATCTTTTACAATTACATCTAATCCTACTTTATCATCTTTTATTGATTTAGTAAATGTTTTATTTATTAATTTTTGTGTTGAATTATCAAACTCTTCATAATCATTATCTAATTTTCTTAGAAGAGTTCTAAAACTATTTATAGGGTCTTCTTTCCATATATCCATTAATTTTTTAATTATAATATCAGAATTTGCTTTTTTATTTAATATCATATCAACATCAATATTAATTAAATGATTATGAATTAAATATTTTATTTTATCATCTATACTTTTTTCATTCTTATAAACTGTGTAATTTACACAAGTATTTAATACTCTACTTATATTTAGATCAACTACAAAACCAACTTTTTTATTTTCTCCTTCAGTCATGCATCTATACATTTCTTGTAAAACTTTATCAGATGATAATGTATTATTCATAAGAATGACTAAATCACATAAAGTTAATGTAATTCCTAATGTAAGCATATTACCAGCAAGAAGAATTAAACCTAATTGTCCTTTTTCTCTTGCTTCTATTTCTTTCTTATTAATTTCATCTTTAATATCTTTTGCTAATTCTTTATTTTTACGATTAATACAAAGAACATCATATTTTTTAAGTATTTTGTCTTCAAGCATTATTTTTTCTAAACATAATGATATTTCATTAATATTATCAGAAGGCAAAAACCAGATTTGTGTGAATGGATTTCTTGTATCAATTTCAGAACAAATATTATTTATTCTCGGAAAAATTGTTCTTTCTCCATCTATTTCTTTTTGAGACCCTGAAATATATCTTAATACAGTTTTAACTTCATTTTCAAAACTAAATTTAGTCTTTGTTTTATTTAACCCAAAAAGAGTATCAAAACAAAAACCCATTTTATTTTCTTTATTTAATCTCTCTTTAATAATTTCATATCTTTCACTATCAAACATATTAGTAATAAGATGTAATTCTGGCATTTTTTCATAACATTTAAATATATCATTTATTGATAATCCTAAAGAATTATAATATATAATTGTTTTATTTATATATTCTTCCCCATGTTTTTCTTTTAATCTTTCTAAATTATCTTCATCAAATAATATAGACTTACAAATTTGTTCATCTTCTATATCCCAAAACATTTGACATTCAGGTAATATATTCCATTCTTTTAATGGTTTATTATATGTTGCAGTTAAATATATCTTAATTGTATTTTTTGATGAATATGATGTTAATATGTCTTTTGATAAATTTGTAGTTCCACTAAAATGATTTTCATCAAATGCTATAATATCTAATTTAAGATTTTTAATTTTTATAATAGTTTTTTCATTAATGTATTTTTGTAAAAGTTGTTTAGACATTACAAATATATTATTAGTTTCAAGTTCTAATGAACTAAGCATTTTAGATCCTTCAATATGATGAATTTTAAATTTACTAAAATCTTTAAATTTATTGAACAAATCATCTGTAAATTGTGGTGCTGTTTCTGTAGGTGCTGGCGTAATAATCAAAACATTTAATTTATTTTTTTTCTCATATTGTTTATTAATAATACCACCAATCATATATGTTTTACCACTTCTACATTTACAACCCCATAAAAAAGATTTATTACCTTCTTCTATTAAGTTGCTTGTTTTTTGTGTAATCAATTCTTGATGAAATCTTAAGACTAAATTTTCTTTAGATGTTAAATATATTTCATTCCAATCACCATTATAATTTTTAATTATATCTTGTTTAAATGCTAAAAAATACTTATTCAAATTATCTATATCTAAAATGTGAGCTTCTGTCATATGATTAGTAATATATTCACTTGATTTATTTGCATTTTTAACTTTTTCTAAAACTTGCTTTTTATTAGGAACTGTTAAAAATATTTCATACTTTTTATAAATGTGTTTATTTGTTGTTTCCGCCATTGCTAAAATTTTTTGAATATCATAATAATCTACTGATTTTGATTTCTTAATATCTTCAGTTGTTTTAGGATGTTTAGAACTTATAAATATATAAGTATCATCATTTTTATTTTGTAAAGTAATATCTGAACATCCGCCAGCATTACTACTAATTACCATTTCATTAAGAAATTGATTAAAAAATTGTAAAACTTTAAGTTTAGCATTGTTTGCATTTCCAATTAAGTGATTATAATTACTATTAGTAAAAACATCACAAAATCCAAATTTAATAACAATGTCAAATAATCGTTCAAAAATAAATCCTTTATCTTGTGGTGTTTTACAAGTATCTAATATATCCATCACATTATCAAATGTTATAATATAATCAATAAAAGCCTTAATATTCATATTAGTAAAGTCCATTTTTGTTGAATTCATATAATTATATATAACTATATATTTAAATTTAAATATATCAATTTTTTATATTTTTATAATAATTTGCACATAAATTCAAATATAAATCTATATATTGCTATATATAAATATAAGCTAAAAAAGGTAATATATAAAAAATCGGCATTTTAAATCTCCAAAGGTGTAAAAATTTATAAGTTAGTTATACCTAAATCTTAGATTTGGATGTGATTGTAATATTTTATTAAATCCAACTTCAATATTCAAAAAAATGATTTTTAAATTTATAAATATATTATATTTTATAATATTATTAAAAGTTTCGAATAATGTATAAATTGCGATATTGGATTAATGAAGATAAAATTGATTGGTCAATTTTATCAGAAAATTTAAATGCAATTGATTTATTAGAAAAAAATCAAGATAAAATTGATTGGGATTGTTTATCAATAAATCCAAATGCAATTCATTTACTTGAACAAAATATTGATAAAATTAATTGGAGTATGTTATCATTAAATCCAAATGCAATAGGATTACTTGAAAAAAATCAAGATAAAATTGATTGGATGTATTTATCAAAAAATCCATCAGCAATAGGATTACTCGAACAAAATCATGATAAGATATATTGGAAAAATTTATCAGAAAATCATAATGCAATACATTTACTTGAACAAAATCAAGATAAGATAGATTGGATTTATTTATCAGAAAATACTTCTGCAATTCATTTACTTGAAAAAAATAAAGATAAAGTCAATTGGAGCAGTTTATCAGGAAATCCTTCTGCAATTCATTTACTTAAAAAAAATAAAGATAAAATTAAATGGAATTTTTTATCATTAAATTCATCTGCAATTCATTTACTTGAACAAAATCTTGATAAAATTGATTGGTTTTATTTATCATCAAATTCAAATGCAATAGAATTACTTGAAAATAATACAGATAAAATTGATTGGAATTGTTTATCAGTAAATCCAAATATATTTAAAATAGATTATGATCTTCTAAGAGAACGACTAAAAAATACATTTGGAGAAGAATTAATGATGAATAGATTTCATCCAAGTAATTTTGATAAATGGACTGATTGGGGTTTTGATATCTTTTAAAAATTGATTTTATAAAATTTATAATTTTTATTTTTTAATAATTTATAAAATATGTATAAGTTACTTGATTGGATTGATAAAAATAAACTTAACTCATTGGAATTATCATTAAATCAATGTGCAATTGATTTATTAGAAAAAAATCAAGATAAGATAGATTGGCCATGTTTGTCAGAAAATCCAGATGCAATAGGATTACTTGAAAAAAATATAGATAAGATTGATTGGAAAATTTTATCAAAAAATCCGTCTGCAATGTTTTTAATTGAAAAAAATCTTAATAAAATTTATTGGAATCTATTATCAATTAATTCGAATGGAATAAAATTACTTGAACAAAATCAAGATAAAATTAATTGGCGTTTTTTATCAGGAAATTCTTCTGCAATTCATTTACTTGAAAAAAATCTAGGTAAAATTGATTGGTATTTTTTATCATTAAATTCTTCTGCAATTCATTTACTTGAAAAAAATCTATATAAAATTCATTGGGATTGTTTATCAAAAAATCCAAATGCAATTGATTTACTTGAAAAAAATCAAGATAAGATTGATTGGAAAAATTTATCATTAAATCCTTCCGCAATAGGATTACTTGAACAAAATCAAGATAAAATTTTTTGGACATATTTATCAGAAAATTCAAATGCAATAAGATTACTTGAAAAAAATCTTGATAAAATTAATTGGAATTATTTATCAAGAAATTCTTCTGCAATAGGATTACTTGAGAAAAATTTAGATAAAATTAATTGGAATAGATTATCAAGAAATCCAAATATATTTGAAATAGATTATGATTTTCTAAGAGAACGACTAAAAAATACATTTGGGGAAGAATTAATGATGAATAGATTTCATCCAAAAAATTTTAATAAATGGGCTGATTGGGGATTTGATAGTGAAAAATCTGAATATATTTAAAATTGATTTTTTAAAAGTATAATTATAAAAAAATATAAATATATAAACATGTATAAATTACTTGATTGGATTAATAAAGAAAATCTTGATTGGTCAATTTTATCGTCAAATCCTTTAGCACTTGATTTATTAGAAAAAAATCAAGATAAAATTTATTGGAGAGCTTTATCTAAAAATCCATCAGCATTAGGATTACTTGAAAAAAATATAGATAAAATTGAATGGAATTATTTATCATTAAATTCTTCTGCTATAGATTTATTAACAAAAAATCAAGATAAAATTAATTTTAAATATTTATCAAGAAATCCGTCTGCAATAGGATTACTTGAAAAAAATCAAGATAAAATTGATTGGTATTTTTTATCACAAAATCCAAATGCTATAAATTTACTTGAAAAAAATATTAATAAAATTAAATGGAATTTTTTATCAGGAAATCCAAATGCTATAAATTTACTTGAAAAAAATCAAGATAAAATTAATTGGTATTTTTTATCACAAAATCCAAATGCTATAAATTTACTTGAAAAAAATCAAGATAAAATTGATTGGAATAATTTATCAAGAAATTTAAATGCTATTCATTTACTTGAAAAAAATATTGATAAAATTGATTGGGAATATTTATCACTAAATTCAAATGCAACAAATATATTACAAAAAAATCAAGATAAAATTGATTGGGAAATTTTATCAGGATGCTCTTATGCAATAAATATACTTGAGAAAAATCAAGATAAAATTGATTGGTATTTTTTATCAGGAAATCCTAGTGCAATATATTTACTTGAAAAAAATCAAGATAAAATTGATTGGGATATGTTATCAAAAAATCCAAATATATTTGAGATAGACTATAATTTTTTAAGAGAAAAATTGCAAAATAGTTTTGGAGAAGAATTAATGATGAATCGGTTTCATCCACGGAATTTTGATAAATGGACTGATTGGGGTTTTGATATCTTTTAAAAATTGATTTTTAAATGTAACTTTATTATAAATTATTTAATAATTAAAAAAATTATTTTTATGTATAAATTGCGTAATTTTATTGAAGAAGATAAACTTAGACACTCATTATTATCATTAAATATAAATGCAATTAGTTTACTTGAAAAAAATCCAGATAAGATAGATTGGTTATATTTATCAGAAAATTCAAATGCAATATATTTATTAGAAAAAAATCCAGATAAGATAGATTGGAATCAATTATCAAGAAATTCTTCAGCAATAGGATTACTTGAACAAAATTTAGATAAAATTAATTGGGTTAATTTATCATTAAATCCTAATGCAATATATTTATTAGAAAAAAATTTAGATAAAATTAATTGGAGAAATTTATCATTAAATCCTTCTGCAATTTCTTTATTAGAATTATATTCTGATAAAATTAATTGGGTTTTTCTATCAAGAAATCCTTCTGCAATAGGATTACTTGAACAAAATTTAGATAAAATTAATTGGACAATGTTATCAATGAATCCTTCTGCAATTCATTTACTTGAACAAAATCAAGATAAGATAGATTGGGAATATTTATCACATAATATTTCTGCAATTAGTTTAATTGAAAAAAATTTAGATAAGATTGATTGGTATAATTTATCAGAAAATCCATCTGCAATAGGATTACTTGAACAAAGTCAAGATAAGATTGATTTTTATTATTTATCATTTAATGAAAATATATTTGAATTAGATTATGATTATTTAAGAAATAGAATGAAAAATAGTTTTGGAGAAGAATTAATGATGAACCGATTTCATCCACGGAATTTTGATAAATGGACTTATTGGGGATTTGATGTCTTTTAAAAATTGATTTTAAAAATTAAAATCTTTATTTTTAAAATGATTTATAAAAAATGTATAAATTACGATATTGGATTAATATTGATAAAATTAATTGGTCATTTTTATCATTTAATTCTTTAGCAATAGATTTATTAGAAAAAAATCAGGATAAAATTGATTGGAAATATTTATCAAGTAATCCAAATGCAATAGGATTACTTGATAAAAATATAGATAAAATTGATTGGTCAAGTTTATCAAAAAATCCAAATGCTATTCATCTATTAGAAAATAATCAAGATAAAATTAATTGGAGTGTGTTATCATTAAATTTAAATGCTATAAGTCTATTAGAAAAAAATATAGATAAAATTAATTGGAAAAATTTATCAAGTAATCCAAATGCAATTAATTTATTAGAAAAAAATATCGATAAAATTGATTGGGATAATTTATCAAAAAATCAATCAGCAATAGGATTACTTGAACAAAATCAAGATAAAATTAACTGGAAGTATTTATCAGAAAATACATCTGCAATAAATTTATTAAAAAAAAATATAGATAAAATTGATTGGAATTATTTATCACCTAATGCTTCAGCTATAGATTTATTAGAAAAAAATAAAGATAAAATTAATTGGTTAAATTTATCAATTAATAAAAATGCTATCCATCTATTAGAAAAAAATCAAGATAAAATTTATTGGAATTACTTATCAGGTAATCCTAATGCAATAGGATTACCTGAAAAAAATCAAGATAAAATCAATTGGGGATTTCTATCAATAAATCCAAGTATATTTGAAATAGATTATGATTTTCTAAGAGAACGATTAAAAAATAGTTTTGGTGAAGAATTAATGATGAATCGATTTCATCCACGAAATTTCTATAAATGGGATGATTGGGGGTTTGATATTTTTTAAAAATTGATTTTAAATCTAATTATATTATAAATTCAATGCTGTAAACTTAAGGATTTAAGTATTATTACGCAATAATACTTAATTATTGGAATATTAAATCAATAGTTAATAATTAAATATCTAAGATTTATTATCAATAATGTTTTATAAAAAATTGAATTTGATGCTTTTAATATTATTTAAATAAATATAAATTAACAATAAAATATTTTTATAAATTATTTTACAAGTATTATTGATAAAAATATTAAGTTTACAGCATTGCTTTTATCTTAAAAATAAAAAACAAATTTATTTTTTAATTGATGTTTTTTTATAAAATTAATAATTATTTTATCAATAATTTATTGATAAAATAATTATGTAATATCGCCAATATGATTGTTAAGTCTATTTAATGATACAGAAAAAGCAATTATTCAAAATTTTTATCTATTTTTTAATAGAGAATTTAAGTATAACTGTAAAGATATACTTAAAGAATTAAGAGATAGATTAATATTTAAAAATATTTGTTATGATTTATAATTTTATAATAAATCATTAACGTATACTTAAAGAATTGTTAAATAACGAAATAATTTCTTTAAGTAAAATCTATAATTTATTTTTTTTAATAAATTAGCTATCCAAAAATTCTAGATTTGGGTGTATATTTTTTTATTTAAATTTATATATTTTTTTATCTAAATTTATATATTTTTTTATCTAAATTTATAATATATAAATGTCATCATTTATAAATTATTTTAGGACATACAATATAACTAAAAAAATGAATAATAGTAAGAATTATAGTGAAATAATACAATCAGAAGCAAAAAAAATAATAAACTCAAAATATAAAAAAAAAATAAATTTTAATAAATTAATTACAAAATGTAATAGTAAATCAATCAATATAAATGAAGAATTTGGAAAAATATTAAGATATGCATGCGAAAAAAATAATTTTATAATAGTTGAAAGTTTATGTAAATTAAACTTTATAAAAGACTTTATAAATATTAAAGATGAAGAGAATAATACAGCATTATCAATTATTTTTTGGAATTATGATCGTATTAAAAATTATATAGCTGCTGATATACCAAAGATAATAGTGTGTTTAGTTAATCATGGAGCTGACTTAATTGAAGAAGGAGATAATGCATTAATAAAGGCATGTGATAGAGAATATTTAAATCCAGATATAGTAAGTGTTATAGTTGATTCTAAACGAATTGATTTAAATATAAAAGATGGTACTGGAAAGACAGCATTAATGTATTTAGTTCTTAGAAAAAACATAAGAGGAGTAATATATTTATTTATAAAAGGTGCTAATTTAGATATAATAAATAAAGAAGGAGATACAGCATTAATTATTGCATGTTATAAAATATATTCAGAAATAGTAAAGTTTTTAGTTGAAAATGGAGCTAATTTAAATATACAAAATAAAGAAGGAAATACAGCATTAATGATGTTATCTAATATTGAAAATGAATATAAATTTAAAATTGATGTTACGACCGCAGCGAAAATAGCAAATTTTTTATATAAGAAGGGTGCTAATTTAAATATACAAAATGAAGAAGGAAATACAGCATTAATACTTGCGATTCTCAATTATAATTATAATATAGATATGATAGAGGTTTTATGTAAGAATCGTGCTAATTTAGATATAATAAATAAAGAAGGAAATACAGCATTAATATATGCGATTATCAATGACAAATTAGATATAGTAGAGGTTTTAGTTGATAAAGGTGCTAATTTAGATATAATAAATAAACAAGGAAATACAGCATTAATACTTGCGATTATCAATGACAAATTAGATATAGTAAAGGTTTTAGTTAATAAAGGAGCTGATTTAAATATACAAGATAAAAATGGAAATACAGCATTAATGTTTGCATGTAATACGAAAGATCTATCTTATTATAACTATTTAAAGATAGTAGAATATTTAGTTCTTTACAAAGCTAATCTAAATATACAAGATAAATATAAAAAAACAGCATTAATATATGCGATTATCAATGACAATTTATATATAGTAAAGGTTTTAGTTAATAAAGGAGCTGATTTAAATATAAAAGATGAAAATGGAAATACAGCATTAATGTTTGCATGTAATACGAAATATAAATCTGATTATAACTATTTAAATATAGTAGAATATTTAGTTCGTTACAAAGCTAATCTAAATATACAAGATAACTATAAAAAAACAGCATTAATATATGCGATTATCAATGACAATTTATATATAGTAAAGGTTTTAGTTAATAAAGGAGCTGATTTAAATATACAAGATAAAAATGGACATACAGCATTAATGTATGCGGTTATCAATAACAATTTAGATATAGTAAATGTTTTAGTTAAAAATGGAGCTGATTTAAATATACAAGATAAAAATGGACATACAGCATTAATGCATGCGCAAAAAAAAAATTATATAAATATAAAAAATGTTTTAGTTGATAAAGGAGATGTTGATTTAAATATACAGGAGCTGTAGAATATATGTTTCTTACCATTTTTAACATTTTTTTTAAAATATTTTAAAAAAAAAATGTTAAAAATTAAAAATATTATTTTTTTTTGAATTAATTTAAATTTATATTTTTTTATAATTTTATTATTAATGGGTATTAATAATTTAAATAAAAAATTAATAGGTATTAATGATTTAAATAAAAAATTAATAAATTTATATTTAAGAGAAATAAATTATTGTAATAAAACAATAAATAAAGGACGTCCTAATAAAGAAGAATTAAATCATTATATTGATGTTATTTTTA
>Ga0214919_10004395_pt1 | contig 20654 bp, 16 predicted proteins | sample LL1503_MetaG_FD_177994 | JGI IMG/M metagenome (GOLD analysis project Ga0214919, IMG submission 177994) | Freshwater microbial communities from Lake Lanier, Atlanta, Georgia, United States - LL-1503 | ecosystem: Environmental > Aquatic > Freshwater > Lake | place: USA: Georgia | collected... | reverse complement strand
TCATTGGCGCTTGGTTGGGAGTTGCAATGGGGTTTGTACCTTTTGCTGGTAGTCCTTTCTTAGGTTTCATCGTCTTTATGGCAGTTGCCTTTGGCTTCTTCTGGGCAATCAATAAAAACAAAGAAACCGGCATCGGTGTTTTGCTACTGCTAGGCTTTACCTTCTTTATGGGTCTCATGCTGTCAGGCCTAATTGGCTTTACCCTCAGCAGCTATAGCAATGGCGCTACCTTAATCATGCTTGCCTTTGGCGGCACTTCCTTAATTTTTGCCACCATGGCAACTATTGCAACTGTTAGCAAAAGTGATTTCCAAGGTATGGGCAAATGGCTCATGGTTGGCGTATTGCTCCTCATCGTGGCTTCCTTGGCCAATATCTGGTTGCAATTACCTGCACTCATGCTGACGGTGATGATTCTAGCAATTGCCATTTTCTCAGCCTTTATTTTGGTTGATGTGCAACGCGTTATTAATGGCGGCGAAACCAACTATGTAATGGCTACTCTAGCCATCTACCTTGATGTCTATAACGTCTTCACCAACTTGCTGGCTTTATTTGGCATTATGGGTGGGCAGCGCGATTAGACTCAATTAGCGACTGCTTACGCTAGCAACTAAAAAGCACCTTTCGAGGTGCTTTTTTTATGCGCTTATTTTTTCTCAAACACCGCAATCGATTCAATATGTGAAGTGTGAGGAAACATATTCACGATGCCAGCCTTAGTCAACTCGTAGCCAGCTTCGCCCAAGAGGATTGCAGTATCGCGCGCTAGCGTCTTCGGATTGCAAGAGACGTAAACAATACGTTTGGGTAGAAAGGATAAGGCGGTAGCATCGCCGGCGAGGCAATTCTTTTGTAGCTCTCCTAAGGCTTGGCACAGGGCCATCGCCCCCTCTCTAGGGGGATCAATTAACCAGCGGTCTGCTGGCCCCCATGAACGCACCATCGCTGCATCAGCTGTAAATAAATTGGCCAATTGAAACTGAGCCATATCAGCCAACCCATTATGTTTTGCATTACTATGCGCTCGCAGAGTTAAGGCGTTGTTACCCTCAATCCCCAAAACTGCTTTGGCTAAACGCGCTAAGGGTAAAGTGAAATTACCGATGCCACAAAATAAGTCCAGTATTCGTTCATGGGCTTGTGGTGCCAACAAGCGCATTGCCAGGCCTACTAAAGCACGATTCATCGCATGATTCACTTGGGTGAAGTCAGTGGGTAAGAAAGGCATTTCAAGCCCAAATTCGGGTAGTCGATAACTTAAGCCACCCTCAGTAGGATGAAATGGTTTGGCAGTATCGATGCCGCCAGCTTGTAACCACATCCATACAGAGTGCATCTCAGCAAAGTTACGTACCAGATCAAGATCAGCAGAACTCAGTGGCGCCATGTGGCGCATCACCAAAACTGTTACCGGCTGAAATGCATTGGTGGTATTACCCTCACCTACTGCTAATTCAAATTGCGCAATTTCATCGGGAATCGAGAGTGCGTTCACCAAATCCCGCAAAGGAAGTAATAAAGCCGAAACCGGCGGGGGCAATATTTCACAAGCTAGCATGTCGGCCACATACCCGCTATTGAATTCATGAAAGCCCACTAGGGCAGTACCTTTTTTAATCGAGCGATTCACTACACTTAAACGCGCCCGTTGCCGGTAAGCCCAATTTGGTCCATTTAAGGGGCGAAGTATTTCTGCTGGTTTAGCACGGGCAAGATGCCAGAGATCATCCTCTAAAACTCTTTGCTTCATCGCAATTTGTGCAGCCATATCAAGGTGCTGCATGCTACAGCCCCCGCAAATTCCAAAGGCTGCGCAACGCGGCTGAGTCCGAAATACCGCGGGCTTGAGGATGTGGATGACTTTGGCCTTGGCAAAGCGGGCTTTATCACGGGTAATTTGATAGCTAACCAATTCGGTTGGCAATGCGCCACGAATAAATAGCACCTTGCCAGCTTCGCCAGCAGGCGCATCTAGGGCGGGTGGCAGCCTGGCAATGCCCTGCGCTTCTAAATCAAGTGACTCAATCCAAATTGGCTCACTCACTAGCTCAGACATGCCGCAAGTACTTAAGCGGCATCCGCAAAACCAGCAAGGTATTCCTGCCAAGCTGCGCCGTGTGGCTGCTTCGATTCCTCTTGTAGATAGGCGCGCACAAACCGTAATTCTTCGGCATATTCTGCGGGAGAAAAACCGCCTCGCATTAATTGAAAGCGGCAATACATTAAATACGTGTTCACGACGTCGGTTTCGCAATAGCTGCGAATCTCAGGTAAGCGACCCTCTTGATAAGCGCCCCAAACTTGGCTACCATCCATGCCCATTTTTCCAGGAAAACCACAGAGTTTTGCTAAGCTGTCTAACGGTGCATTGGCGCGCGGATTAAATTTAGCCAAAATATCCATCATGTCAAGATGCCGTAAGTGATACCGCGAAATATAGTTATTCCATTTAAAGTCGCGGCTATCGCTGTCTTGGCTTTCGCCCATCTCCCAGTAACGTGCGGCTTGCACTTCCTGAACCATGGCGCGGTAATGCAAAACCGGCAAATCAAAGCCGCTACCATTCCATGAAACTAATTGCGGCGTATATTTTTCAATTAAATCGTAAAACGCCTGAATTAAAGTTTTCTCATCGTCACCCACTTCGCCTAAAGATCCCACTTTAAATTGCGGTAAACCTTCTTTAGTGGTACGACGAATCACGCATGAAATCGCCACAATTCGTTGTAAGTAGAGCGGTAGAAAATCACTTCCCGTTTTCACAGTTCGTGCTGCCATCGCTAACTGTGCTACCTCGGCATCAGCAATGGTAGTTGGGTAATCTTCTAAACGGCGTAAACCAGCCACATCGGGAATAGTCTCAATATCAAAGACCAAAACGGTTGCACCGACACGCATGAAAATAGCTAGTTATTGTAAAAATTGCATTGGATTAACCGGCTTACCATTCACGCGTACTTCAAAATGCAACTTCACTGCATTGGTATCCGTATCACCCATTTCAGCAATTTTTTGCCCTTTGCGTACGCTATCGCCCTCTTTCACTAACAAGCTCTTGTTATACGCATAGGCCGTTAAATAGGTATTGTCATGCTTCACAATGACCAAATTACCATAACCTCGCAGACTATTGCCGGCATACACTACCTTACCATCTGCAGCCGATTGAACTGGCTCGCCTAACTTGCCGGCAATATCTATCCCTTTATTTTTGCCTTCACTAAATTCTTCTACTACCTTACCTTGCGCTGGCCAAGATAAGCGAATACCTGGCTCGGCAACTGGAGAACTACTGGCATCACTCTTCAGGGGGTCAGTTTTTATGGTCTCAGTCTTGGTAGTATCGGGTTTTAAAGCAGCAGCCTTAGCGGCACCAGTGCCTCCAACTACACTTTCACCAGCAGGTAATTTTTTACTAGCTGCACTCGCTGCACTAGCTGATTTACTAGCAGTAGGTGATTTAATTAATAAAAGTTGATCCACTTCAATTTGATTCGGGTCGCTTAAATTATTCCAAAGCGCAATATCTTTATACGATTGACCATGATCTAAAGAAATGCGCAACAGGGTATCGCCTCGCTTCACCCGATAATAACCAGGAGGGGTTGGTTCATTAGCCATTGCAGAGGAAATGCTCGCATTACGATCGTTAATGGGCGCAGGCTTTGTACGTGGCGTAGAACAGCCAGCTAAAGCCAAACCCACTGCCAAAGTAATTGCTAGCGGTGCAGTTGAGGCTAAAGCGCGCTTTAAATCTACAGAAAATAATGGTTTAACAATCAATCGTTTCATATCACCCCCGATTGTAAAGGGACAAAAAAGACCTCGTCAAAGGCGGTTCTTTGATAGCGTTGCGAGCTAACTCGTTCAATCAGTAATAACTGCTGCAGATTGGCATTGCGGGCTACTGGGGCAATTAAGCGCCCGCCAATCGCCAATTGATCTAATAAAGCATCGGGAATACCGAGCCCTGCGGCTGCCAAAATAATGGCATCAAAGGGTGCAGCTTGGGGCAGGCCCAAAATGCCATCGCCGTATATGAGGCGTAAATTATTAATCCGAAAGGGTCGTAACTTCGCCCGAGCTAAATCATGCAAAGGTCGTATCCGTTCAATTGAATACACTTCTGTAGCTAACAAACTCAAGATCGCAGCTTGATAACCACAACCCGTGCCAATTTCTAGTACCTTGCCTAGGGGATGCTTGTTTTTATGTAAAAGCTCAATCATGCGTGCCACCACTGATGGCTTAGAAATGGTTTGCTGATGACCAATGGGTATGGCGGAATCTTCATACGCTTGCGCATGTAGACCCGCATCCATAAAGGCATGTCGTGGCACAGTAGCAATAGCTTCAAGGGTTTTCAGGTGCTTTACCCCACTAGCGGCAACTTTATCGGCAAGTGCTTGTCGGTGACCAGCATGCCGTGAAGTCGCCTTCAACCCCGATCCCAGCCGTTGGCACGCATCGCTGCTAAGCGGGCGTGGTGAGTTAAATCAAGCTGCATCGGTGTTAGTGAAACACAGCCATCAGCAATTGCACTAAAGTCAGTACCTGCCGAGGCATCTTTAGCCACACCGGCTGCCCCAATCCAATAAATGAGTTCTTCACGAGGATTTTTTTGCACTACTACGGGCTCAGAGTGATGACGGTTCCCCAAGCGAGTGACTCGCCAGCGCTGTAAATCGGCATAGCTTTGGTTCGGTAAATTCACATTCAATAAGGTTGCTATCCCTTTTTCAGAGCCAATCGGGTTCGCCAATAAATGCGTAACAATATCTTTAGCAATCGCTGCTGCATCATCAATACGAGCCCAACCACGGTCGATTTGTGAAAATGCCACTCCTGGCACGCCAAACATGACCCCCTCAATTGCTGCTGCCACCGTGCCTGAATAGAGCACGTCTTCACCCATATTTTCGCCCTGATTAATACCCGAAACAACTAAATCGGGGCGCTGATCTAAAAAACCGGTCATAGCAATATGCACACAGTCGGTGGGGGTGCCGTTAATAAATAAGAAACCATCACGCTCACCTCCCGCTACGCGATGAATCGATAAGGGACGCGATAAAGTTAATGAATTCGAGGCGCCACTGTGATTTTGCTCTGGTGCAATCACTGTAATGCGCCCCAGTGGACGCAAAGCATTAACCAGAGCAAGTAAGCCTGGGGCTAAGTAACCATCATCATTGGAAACTAAAATATGTAAATCGGTATCGGTAGGCATTAATATTGAGAATCTAAAATTAGTGCATTAAAAAGTAAAATTGATAGTCGATTCAATCAGGCTAAATGACCGGTGCATTGGGTAATGAACGACCTCTAAACCAACTATAAATCACGGGTAGGACCAATAAAGTCAGAATCGTCGTCGTTACCATGCCACCAACAATAACTAAGGCTAGCGGACGCTGCGCTTCAGAGCCGATTGAATGAGATAAAGCAGCCGGTAACAAACCAAGCCCCGAAAGCATCGCTGTCATTAAAACGGGGCGTACCCGCAATGATGAGCCTTCAACCATGGTGTCTTTCATTGCCGCCAAATCATCCGACATCGATTTATTAATGAAGGAAATTAAGATCACTCCATCTTGAATCGCAATACCAAATAAGGATAAGAAACCAAAGAAAGCTGAAATACTTAAAGTTTCGCCGGCTAGATGCAAGGCTAGAACCCCGCCAATTGCCGCAAAGGGTACATTAATCATCACAATTACTGCGTCGCGGAAGTTACCAAAGGCACTCACCAATAACAGGAAAATACCTAACAAAGCTAATGGCACAATAATCATTAACTTTTTCTGCGCTTGCTTCATTTGGTTAAATTGCCCATCCCAGCCAATCGAATAGTTTGCTGGCAAAGTGATGTTCTTTTGAACCAGCACTTGTGCATCTTCCACCGCACTGCCTAAATCGCGTCCACGCACGCTAAATTTAATCGCGATATAGCGCTTACCAGCTTCACGATAAATAAAGAAAGGGCCATCACTTAAACTCACTTTAGCCACCATCGACAGCGGAATTGCTGCGCCCGTAGGCGAGTCAACTAAAAGTTTCGAGACATCCAACACATCATTACGACTTGCTTCATTTAAGCGCACAGCAATACCAAAAGTTTTTTCATCTTCGAGCAAATTGGTAACTGGCATTCCCCCAATGGCATTAGCCACGATCGTTTGAATATCATTCACATTAATGCCATAGCGCGATGCTTTCTCGCGATCAATTTGAATGTTTAAGGTAGGCTGCCCTAACTCTTTCAAAATACCTTCATCAGCCACCCCAGAAACTTTTTTCAGCTCATCAATAATCTCGCGGGCTTTCAAATCTAAGACCTCTAAATCAGGGCCATAAATTTTTACTGAGTTTTCACCCTTAACACCAGATAAAGCTTCATTGACGTTATCTTGAATGTATTGTGAAAAACTATAATTAATACCAGGAATTTTATTTAATTCTGTTTCTAAATGTTCAATCAGTTTTTTCTTGCTCGAACCTGCTGGCATTTTGTCTGGGGCTTTTAAATAGAGCCCGTATTCCTGATTAAAAACCCCCGTTGAATCAGTGCCATCATCTGGACGACCAATTTGTACGGCTACTTTTTCAATTTCACCTTGCTTCAAAAAGATGCCGCGTAATTCATTAGCAATTTTGATTGAATAACCTAAATCTACTGTATTTGGCAAAGTTACCCGTAGCCAAATATTATTTTCTTCTAGGGTAGGCAAAAAAGCCGTGCCAAGCTTAGTCATACTAAACAAAGTTAAACCCAAAATAAACACTGCAATCGCTACAACGGTGCGGGGACGGTCCATCCAGCGCCGCAATAAAGGCTTATACCCAGCTAACAAACGCGTAATAAAGCGGGGTGGCTTGTGATGTAAGTTTTCCCCAAAAATTAGGGAAATCATCGCGGGTAAAAAAGTCAGGCTTAAAACCATGGCTGCAATCAGCGCAAAGCCCATGGTGAAGGCCATCGGCTTAAAAATAATTCCTTCTACCCCGCCCATGAAGAATAAGGGGGAATAAGCCACAATAATGATGCTGGTGGAATAAATCATGGCGCGTTGTACTTCACTAGTAGCAATGATGATGCTTTGATTTAAGCGCTTACCCCCCTCCTCTAAATGGCGCATGACGTTTTCCGTCAAAATGACTGCTGAGTCAACAATCACCCCGAAGTCGATTGCACCCAAAGAAATTAAGTTGGCTGGCACACTCCAAATATGCATCTGGATAAACGAGACACATAGCGCTAAAGGGATAACAGCTGCCACGACCGCGGCAGCGCGCAAATTTCCTAAAAATAAAAATAGAACCGCCAGTACTAAAGAGATCCCAAAAAATAAAGTGTGCTTAACCGTACCAATCGTAATATCTAGCAACGCCTGTCGATCATAAAATGGTATTACTTGAATACCGGGTGGCAAAATATGTGAATTGATATTTTTGATTTTGTCGCGTACCCGAGCCAACACCTCAGTAGCATTTTCACCGCGGCGCAAAAATACAATGCCTTCAACGGCATCGGCGTTCTCTCCGTATTGAAACATACCTAAACGTGGCGCAAAACCAATCTCCACTGTCGCTACATCACCAATCCGAATAGGTACGCCTTGGTTTACGGCAACCACAACCTGTTTAATGTCTCCTATATTTTTAAACAGGCCAACACCCCTCACCACAAACTGCTGCTCCCCTGCTGGCAATAAACCGCCGCCTGCATTGCTATTGGCGTTACTAAGGGCAGTAATAATTTGCGACACGGTTACCCCTTTTGATTGCAGACTCTCAGGTGTAATAATCACTTGATATTGCCGCACCTTACCGCCAAAAGATGAAACATCAGCTACCCCAGGGGTTTGTTTCAGCTCTTTATAAATCTCGTAATTTTGTAAGGTTTTTAAGCGAGTTGGTGAAGCAAAATCGGATTGCACGTGGTAACGCATAATTTCACCCGTCGCATCTGAGTCGGGGCTAATGCTCGATGAAACGCCAGCGGGAAAAGTTACGTTACCAAGATTAACAATAAACGTTTGACGCGCTTTAAAAGGATCAGTTGTATCGGTAAACTTTAAGGTAACAACCGATAAGCCGAATAAGGAAACCGAACGAAAAGCCTGTACGCCTGGAATACCCGCAAGGGCATTCTCAACCGGAATAGTGACTTGCTGCTCAACTTCGGAGGTACTTCGCCCAGGCCATTGAGAAATTGCCTGAATGGTTAATGGCGCCACTCCAGGGTAGGGCTGAATTGGTAATTGACTCAGGCTAAACATACCCAAGCCCAATAAACCAATTGAAGCCACAATAACGATCACGCGCTTTTCAAGCACGCCTCCCATAAAGGAAGAAAACAGGCTCACTTAGTCCTCTTGCCTAGCAAAACGATCGTTCAGCAGCACAGCACCATCGGTTAATACATTAGCATTAGGCATTAAACCCTCGGTAACTGCATACGTTTTACTATCGATGTCATAGCCCTTCACGGGTACCCGTCTATAGGTATCGCTAGCGATACGCATAATCACATACTTACTTTCACGCACCCGAATAATGGCAGTTTGGGGTAACACATAAGCCTCAGCCATGCCCGTAGTTAGTTTCGCTGAAACATACATGTCTGGTCGCAGCAAGCCCGCCGAGTTATCTACATCGCAACGAATTAAAAGCGCGCGCGTGACTGGGTCAATCGTGGGCGCTATATAGTTTGCATAAGCAATAAATTCTTTATCGGGGTAAGCCTCGGTACGAAGAACTAATTTTTGCCCGCGGCTAATTAAACGCATATCTTGCTCAAATACATTCCCTAAAAACCAGAGCTGCTTAGGGTCGGCCAAGGTTGCAATAACATCGCCTGAATTCACAAAGGCCCCTGGATCGACATTGCGCTTTACCACTACTCCCTGCAAAGGTGAACGCATAATTAAATTCGGCTGACCTTTTTCGGTTTTCTCTAAATTCTGAATATCTTGATCAGAGGCGCCTAAATTGCGCAAGCGATTACTAGCAGCTTGAACCGTAATTTGGGCATCACCCAGAACATCACTTAAGGATTGCTTGCCACTTAATACTTGAGTTGTTTTGGTCGCCAATAAAAACTCTTGCTGAGCCGAAAGAAACTCAGGGCTATAAAGCTCAACAATAGGCGAACCTGCTTGCACGAGTGCGCCCTCAAAGGCATAAATTCGCTCAACCCTACCAGGTATGCGGGCAGAAAGCACTTTCGATTTCTCGGCATTAAATGCTAGCCGTCCAGGCACCTTAATGTCTTCCGATACTTGAGCCTTTTGTACAACTTGGAATTGATAGATAGCTGGGTTTAACTTGAGATCGGGAAGTTTGATTTCAATTGCGCCACTTTTTTCAACCTTCAGCTCCACTTTCTCTGCTTTTTCAAGCCCCACCACTCGATTCACATTGGTAATGCGTCCGACCAAAAAGCCCAAGGCCAAAATAGCAAAAGCAAAGGCCACTAAACGCACCCGCTGGCGATTATCAGGCGTTAAATCCCAATACATGGCAAAAACTTGGTCTTTGAAAGCACGCAGACGACTCATTACGCTCGCGCTAAGTGGCTTGATCAGAGCAAGAGTTTTTTCAAGATAGATGGTCAGTTTTTTTAACATTCGTAATACCTATTCAATTGGGTCTTTACCTGCCGCAGCAAATAAAGTAGCCTGAGCTTGCATTAAATTACTTTCTGCAAGCGCTAGTTGTATTTCAATCGAGCGTAATTGAATTTGTGCAGTCATTAAATCGTTAAACCCTTGACCATTATTAGCATACTGTATCAGTGAAACCTTATATGCGGCTTCGGCCACCGGCAGCTGACGGTCACGTAGAAATTCATACAATTTTTTAATTTGCTCATAAGAAGCATAAGAACTCCCCACGCCCAAAATAATCTCTTGGTGCATTGAGGTATTACTGGCCTCAATGGCCGCTTGGTTTCGTACTGCCTGCTCTACTCCGTACCGCTCCTTCATAAAGAAGTACAAGGGAATGACAATATCGAACTCAATTTGGTAATACGAAGCACTATTATTCGCCGCAAATGGGCTACGGTTCATAAAGTTCGTGCCAATAATCTGAAAATCGGGCAAATACGCTTTCTTTGCGTAAGTAACGCCTTTTTTAGCGGCATCGACTTGCAACAGCGAGCTTTTCAACAAGGGATGGCTCGATTCAGCATAGCTTTCTAACTCGACCAGAGTGGGTACCTTGCGCACTGCTGCACCTGGATCGCCACGCAATACTAATTTTTCACGGGGATCACGCCCGATTAATACATTAATATTTTTATAAGCAACTGCGAGTTGTCGCTCTAAAGTAAAGCGATCCGATTCAGCAGCGCTTTGTGAAACTTGCGCATTCAAGAACTCCACATAAGCAGCAGAGTAATTCGCATAACGTGCTTTCGCAATATTTTTAATCAGCTCAGTACGCACTACAGTTTCACTCAGCACTTTTAATTGTCGTTGCGAGGCGAGCGTACTGTAGTAAAGACTAGCTAATTGTGCGCCATACTGTAAATAAAGATTTTCATTGCGCGCTTGTAAGGCCTCGGCAGAGGTATCGGCAATATCGGCAGCCAAACTGCGCTTACCTGGAAACTGAAAAGGCTGCTGGAAAGAAAACGCATTCTGACTTTGTGGGCTAGTTCCCGCAGTACCAAAGGCGAGTGGCGAGCCTGACCCAGGCATACCAGAAACGACTAGCCCAACTGTGGGGTTGGCAGGCGCATTAATTTGCGGCACGGTCGCCTTGGCAGCAAAATAGGCTTCACGGGCGGCAATCAATTGCGGGTTATTCGCTCTTAACTCATTCCAGAGCTGCCGCAAATCCCAACTGCTACGCGCATTGTTCACCGATTGATTGAGAATTTTAGGTAAGGGTAGCTCGGTAGAATTCAGTTCTGGTGGCGGTAAAAATGACTCAACTTTATTGCTCGGGGCGGCACGATTAAAAGCATCAAACTTATTGGTAGGCTCTACCGTCACCGTTGCCGGTACAGATTGAGCAAATGCACCGTAGCCATAGCCGAGCGTCAACAAAGTAAAGCAGACCACGCTCAGGGTGCGCCGAGGTAATTGCTTCAACAAGTGACCGCAGGGTTGGTTAAATAAGTTCAATTCAATCGAGATAGATTATTAAATTCGGGTTTACCCCCCGAATTATAGGTGACAAAGCCCTATTTTTAGTAAAAATTCGATGTACTATCCCTATGATTTATAAGCAAAAAATAGCTTAACCCAAGGTTCGACGATCGAGCATGGCTCGTGCCAAGGTGCCTGCATCGACATATTCTAGCTCCCCGCCCACCGGTATACCACGGGCGATTCGGGTTACTTTAATGCCTTTGAGTTTTAAAACCTCGCCAATATAGTGGGCGGTGGCCTCGCCTTCGCTAGTGAAATTGGTTGCTAAAACAACCTCTCGCACTGGCACTTCAGTATCGGGATTCTCAATGCGAGCAAGTAAGCGATCAAAGTGAATTTCGCTTGGCCCCATACCATCTAGTGGAGAAATACGCCCCATCAAAACAAAATAATTGCCCTTAAAACTCAGGGTCTGCTCGACCATCACTTGGTCGGCAGGGGTTTCGACAATGCATAACAAACTGGGATCACGCCGCAAATCACTACAGGTAACACATATTTCAGTTTCCGAAAAAGTATTACAGCGTTTGCAATGCCCTACTTTCTCCACCGCCTCACCAAGCGCTTGAGCCAACAACGCCGCACCTGTACGATCGTGTTGTAATAAATAAAAAGCCATGCGTTGTGCCGACTTAGGTCCTACCCCAGGCAGCACTCTTAAGGCATCAATTAAGCGCTGTAAAGCATCTTGCGGCAAATCGTACTTACCGTTCGGCTTCGTTGAATTTCGCGTCATTAAAATGGAAGCTTAAATCCAGGTGGCATCGGCATACCTGCTGTCGCACCCGACATCAGCTTTGAATTTGCTGCCTCGGCTTGCTTAAAGGCATCGGCATAAGCTGTCACAATTAAGTCTTCGAGCATTTCGCGGTCTTCCATCGCGCCAGCATCAATTTGCACGCGCTTGGTTTCATATTTACCCGTAATGGTAATTTTTACTAAGCCACTCGCAGCTTGCCCTGTAATTTCAAGCGCACTTAACTCTTCTTGCGCACGCTTCATATTTTCTTGCATTTGCTGAGCTTGCTTCATCAAGCCTGCCAATTGACCCTTCATCATTTTGCGTCCCTCATCTTTTTACTCAATTCCGTATTACGTATTTGCCAATCCATTCAATCACAGCAACTGCAGTTACAGCGGCCGTACTGATCCACTTACAACCTTTGCGCCGAATTGCTTTTCGAGCTCTTTAATCAAGGGGTCTGTAGCAATTTGCTCTTCGGCATTTAAACGGCGTTCTTGATGAACTTGCGCATCAATTTTAGCCACCGACTGAACAACCGCACCCCCAACTACTTGAAGTCGTACAGGTTTGCCAAAATGGGCAGCAAGCACTTCGCGCAGGCGCTCCACACAATCATCCGTGGCTAATTGGGGCAAGCTGCTTAACGCAGTGATTTTAATTCCCTGAGCTGAGTCAGTCCAATCTTGTAAATCAGTTTGAAAAGCCATTTGCTGCACTAAACCACGCAGCGGTAACTGACGCATTAAATCGTGCCAATTGGGACGCCCCGCTGGCGGTAACGCTTTGCTTACAACTGCCGAAGGCGTAGCGAGGGGTGCCGATGAGGCTACCGGCTTACTGGCGGGTGGTGCCTTTGGCGATAAATCGCCTGATCCCGCTGGACGAAACGCCAGCATCCGCAACAAGGCCATAGCAAAGCCAGTCTGCTCATCAGGTGCCAAGGAAATATCAGCCCTACTGGTAATCGTAATCTGATAAAACAATTGAATTTCTTCACGGGTGAATACCGACACCAAGCGCCGAATTTCACCTGCCTCGGGCCAATCATCTAATACCGACTCGGGAACAACTTGTGCAGCAGCAATTTTTTGCAGCAGGCTCGATAAATCCTGCAAAGCTAAGGAAAACGACATACTACGCACGCCCATTTCCTCCGCAATAGCCAATAAGCTCGCCCCATCATGTGTTGCCAGGGCATCTAACATGCTAATGAGATAAGCATCATCTAGGGTACCCAACATGCCGCGAACTGCAGTTTCGTTTACAGCGCCAGCAGCATACGCAATGGCTTGATCAGTCAGTGAAAGCGCATCGCGCATCGAGCCCTGCGCAGCCTTGGCAAGTACCCGTAAGGCTACAGGCTCATAACTCACTTTTTCAGTGGCTAATACTTTTTCCAGATGCTCGATGATCAGCGCAACCGGCATTTGCTTTAAATTAAATTGTAGGCAACGCGACAAAATTGTTACTGGAATTTTTTGCGGATCGGTCGTTGCCAAAATAAACTTCACATGAGGAGGCGGCTCTTCGAGCATTTTCAACATCGAATTAAACGCTTGGGTACTTAACATATGTACCTCGTCAATCATGTAGACCTTAAAGCGTGCGCTACTTGGTGCATAGGCGGCTTTTTCAAGCAAAGCAGCCATATCATCGACCCCGCGATTACTAGCGGCGTCCATTTCAATGTAATCGACAAAACGGCCTTCATCAATTTCAACGCAGGCGGGGCACTTACCACAGGGCTCTGAAGTCATCTGACCTTTACCATCAGCGCCAGTGCAATTTAAGGCTTTGGCCAAAATACGGGCAATGGTGGTTTTTCCCACACCGCGTGTACCCGTAAATAACCAAGCGTGGTGCAGGCGCCCCTGATCTAGAGCATGTGTCAAGGCTTTGACCACGTGGTCTTGCCCTACCAATTGGGTGAAGGTTTTAGGGCGCCACGAACGGGCTAATGCTAATGCGGTCATCCCTAGATTCTAACAAGGCTTGAATCAATCCCCCACCACCATAAATGGTGCCCAAAAGAGTGGGTGGGCATAGGTGTATTTACTATCCTTATCATCGGGCTTACCTTTATCTAACATAGCAAGGCTAGCCTGCTGAAGCGCTTGGGGTTTAGAGATGGCTTGATCTTTGGCTTGCCGTTGGAATAAATCCACCATCAGTTTACGCGAGGCTTGGCTATCTACTGGCCAACTCGAGACCAATAACGATCTGGCGCCAGCATAGAAAAACGCCCTGCCCAAGCCAGAGAGTGCTTCAGCACCATCGCCTTCACCAGCAGCGGTGTTACAGGCTGATAAAACCACCCAATCGGCATTGAGTTTGAGATTCAATATCTGATCTACTTTTAAAAGACCATCGCCCTTTTCATTCAGAACCGCAGGGTTCGTTAGCGCCAAAGCGGGTTGCGTTAAGCCATTCAACTCCCCCGGCACAAGACCATGGGTTGAGAACATCACCACCTTGCGATTGGACATATCGGTCTTCATCACTTCTTCTAAGGTGGCTCTCTTTTCTAAAAAGATATCGCGATTGGGGTTTACGGTAAAGACTTTAGCGACCTCTAAAATTTCTTCCTTCGTATCTGGTAGCCTGGGTAAAATACTCACTTCCGCAGAACTCACTTGACTGGTATTTGGCACATTACGCAGTTGCAATGGCATACCGCGCGTGGCTAGCTGAGTGTTGGCAGCTTTGTCTTGGGATTTGGCCTGCTCTAAACTAAAAATCGGATCACCAAAACCAATGAAGTCAAAGCGCCCTTCTTTAGGTTTAGGTAAGCTTCTTAAACTATTGAGCGCGGTAGCCGAAGGAATACTCACAAGGGCATATTTTTTAATCAGCCATGGAGCTGCGCGGTAGCTACTAAAGCGCTCTTCTTCTTTGTTCGCTAGAGTAAAAGGTGAAGTGATCAGAACCCCTAAAGGCAGGCTCGCTACATCGCCTTGGGGCACAACTACCAAGGTATTTTTACCTTCTAAACTGGTTTGAACAGGCGTAAATAAACTGTCATAGAGCTGATTAGCAAGCACAAAGTTAAATGCGGGAATTTCATCCACACTAGCGACATTTGGGTCTAGCGCTTTACGCAACTGGGTGACCATTTTTTTTAGCTGCTCTTGGTTTAGTGGTATAGCTTTAAATTGGGCAGGCGTGTCTTTACTTACAGCCCAGACATAACTACTTTTTTTACCAATAAACCAAGTCACTAAGACCTCATTGGGCCGCAAGGTTTTTTGCAAGTTGGCTAGAGAGACGGGTTTGGGGCTAATGAGGTCAGCATATTCAGGGAAGTTTTTCTCAATCTCTTTAAAGGTTTTTTTGGCTTCAAGGCGCAAATTCTGCAGATCTTTTTTAATGTTTGCCTGTACTTGCGGTAATTGCTGATTGGCTGGGGCCATCGATAATTCTTTAACAAAGCGCGATAAGAAAGTAATTTGCTGGTTTAAGTCTTGTTCTTTTCTAGCAAGCTCAGCAAGCTTAGGGTCGGTAATATTGGCTCTAGCAGTACTCGCATTTAGCGCACGCTGCACCCCACTGCTTCTGGCAATATCTCCCAGCTCAAAAGACTGGGCAATTAAGGCAGGATTTGGTGTCTGGCTTTGCGAACGACTCAGTACCGCTAAGAACGATTCAATATAAGCAAATTGATAGGCCTTTTCTTTAGCGCTAGCTCCTTCAGAGTCTTCAGCAATTTCGCGCTCCTGATCAATTAACTCGCTCATGGCGCCAGCAAATAGGGTTTTAGCTTCGCTATCCTTTTTTTGCTCAGCTAAGGTAGTCGCCAGCATCAGTTTGGCGTCCAGCGTTTCTTTCGCTCTAGGGCCAGTTCTAGTCTGCGCAGAAATAAGTAGTTTATTGGCTAACTTTTCTGCCTCTACATAAGAGCCTGTTTGAGTCAAGGCTAAGATGCGCTCTAGGCTGTTGGTGTCGATAAAGCGGCCTGTTTCTGGATAAGTAGCTATTGTTTTGTCTAGCTCAACAAAGATTTTTAAGGCTTCAGCATACTTTTGGTCGGCAATCAACGCAGAGGCAAGTGATTTTTTGGTCTGAGCCAATTGAATAGATTCATTAGTAGCGCCTGCGTTGGTATATCCATCAATCGCTTGATTCAGCAAATAGATTGCATCTTTATTACGATCACGGGCAAGCATCACATTTGCCAATTGTCGAAGAGCAGCAGAGGTAGGGATGGATGATTTTCCGGTGCGCTCTAAAGCCATCAATAATGATTTTCTGGCATAAAACTCTGCTTCATTGATTTTACGCAGCCTTAATAAAACACTCGATTCATTGCGATAAATTGCTTCAAGCCCATTTTTAAAGGCACTTGGCGGGGATAAGTCTGAATCGCGACCCACTCCCGGAACTCCACCCATCGAAGCGAACATATCTTCAACCGAAGCAATACCAGACTCTGTAAAGTCAATCGATTTTTTATAAGCAATATCAGCATCATCAAAACGGCCTTGATACTGAGCATAAGAACCTAAGGAACGATAATATTGTGAGTTCCACATCCAGCCGTATTTTGGATAACTACGATTAGAGCGCAAAGAAATGAGGATGGATTCGGCGCTATCAAGATATTTTTTTGCATTTGGAAAATCACCAGCAGTTGCATAAATTCTTGCTACATAATTACTTTGACTACTTTGGCGAGCTTTATTCGAGTTTGGAATACGCTCTAATAAACTCACCATCCTCTCGATAGCCGATTTGGAGTTTCCAACGGCCAGCTCAGCAAAAGCCAAATCTTGGTTAATCACGACATCTTGCGGACTGCCGGGCACCACAACTTCAGTAGCTTTTTTTAAAATAGCAATTTTCTTATCTGTGCGCCCCATGCGCTCTGCTGCCTCAACCTGTGTAAATAAGAAAGTGTACAAATCAGCCTGTGATAAGCCAGGTGCTGGGCTCTCAAGAATTAATTTCTCATCAGCCGCCTTAAGGGCTGTATCCGATTTTGCATCTTTAAGTAGCTGAACAATATCGCTGATACTTTTCGGAGCAACTTCACTAGCGGAAGTGAAGCTTTCGTTTAGATTTTTAGCTGGAGCCGACATGCTTAAGCTCGTATACAAGCCAGCACTGCACATCATCATGCAAGTAAGTAGCCGCAGCATCAAACGCATAACGTAAATCCTTATGTTTGCATCAACTTAATTAACTTACCGAATATTACGCTCTTTCATTACCTGCAACACCAAAGGCAGCATATTTTCCGCCCACAAATAGCAGCCTTGGGCGGTTAAAAACTCCTTATTTTTTTCATAATTACCTGTGATTGCATCATTACCTGCTTTAGCTAAATTTTGCCGAATCATTAAAATCGTATCGCGGTATACCCAGTTTTCAGCAGTATCAGGAATATTTTTTGCATAACTACCATAGTCATAACCATTATATTTTTTGGTTAAGGCCTCGGTTTTTTTCAGAAAACTACCATTAGATTTAAGTTTTCTAATGGGCAAAGCAATAATAGTGGGTACATCTCTTTTTTGCGTGTATGCCAACACTTTTTCAATATAGTCAAGTTGCATCCACTGAGGATGGTGATAGCCGCCTCCAGGAGAAACATAAATCACTAACTTCACTTCGGGATTCATATCCTGTTTAAAGCGACGGTACAGAAATTCCAAATTGGTTTCTTTACTTGCGCCGCCATTCACTACAGTTACATCAACACCTTTTTCAACTAATAGTTTTTGTAAGTCATCGGTAAACTTTTCAGGGCTGGGAACGTATAGGCAATCTTCTACACCTGTTCCTGTGGCATAAATTTGAAAGGCGGATGAGTCAATAGGCAATAAAAGTAGCATGCCAGACAATAGCCATATTTTCATTTTTTTCCTAGGATCAATTCCATCTTAATCTCCCGCTGCAGGCCTAAAACTAATGAAGCAATCAGCTAATCTCTAGCTTAAATTTACTTCTATTCTTATTAGGCGTAAATTAGTTGTCTAAATGAAATATAGCATGTCTTTATCTAACTTATTCGAGGCAAATTTCATAATGCTTAAAGTAATACTTAAAACACCGTTCATTTTTTTATTCCTTGGTTTTTCGGGCATTTTGCAAGCTGGAACTATGTATGAAGGTAAATTCATACTTTCAAATAATGGTATAGATACGAGCTATCATTTAAAATATGATTTAGATCTCTCTGACCCAACTGATATTAAGGGTTTTGTGAATATGACAATTCACCCAACCTTTCGACATCGTGACTGCGGCGGTGATACCAAAGTGAATGGCTACATTAAAGCCTCCAGAATTGAACTCAGTAGTGAAAAAATGGCAAGCATGTTTTGCGGCCCCTTTATTGATTTTAAAGGTCGGGTTGAAGCAGAAAATTTTGTTGGCACAATTCCGTGGAATGGCAAAGCACGAGAAGTCACCTTAGAAAAGAAAAATTGAGCTCACTCTATCTTGATAAGATGAAGCGAATCAGCGCCTTAAAAATATTATTTTGTCTGCCGGCTTTTATATTGGCATGTCAGCCTTCTTTTGCAATGGATATTTCTTATTCAGGCTCGACAGTACAAATGTCTGGTCCAGTGGTTAAAGGTGACTGCGATAGACTGAAAGCAATTATTAGTGCAAATAAAATTGAACGGCTTATTTTGACTGATTCCTTGGGCGGAGATGCCAATACCGGTTTTTGTGTTGGTGAAACGATTCGCGCTAATAATATTTCTACGGTAATTAAAGGATATTGTGAGTCGTCCTGTTCGCGTATGTGGCTAGGTGGAGTGACCCGTAAATTAGATGGCGATGACTCCACGGTGGGTCTGCACGGTAACTACGACTTTAGAGGCCACCTTATTGATGAGAGTACTGTGCGCTTACGCGAATGGATTCCGCGTTTTGCACCCAAAGTTGATGTTGAACTAATGAACCGTTGGACTTCTCTGTATTACAACCATTACATGATGTTTTTTTATAACGATCGAGCGCAGCTTTGCCTTAATGGCTCAAAAGAGTGTGAAAACATAGCTGGGCGTAATGTATTTAATGCCGGACTTGAGTCGCAATAAATGGCGGTCATCTGAAGCCCCATTTTTAGACTAGCCCCAATCAATCCCCCACCACCATAAATGGTGCCCAAAAGAGTGGGTGGGCATAACTGTATTTCACCGTACTGCCCTCTTTCACTCCTCCCTGATCGATTTGTGCGAGCATTGCTTGTCTTAGGGCTTCGGGTTTGGCTAAGGTCTTATTGTCTTGTTGACGCTTAAAAAGGTCAGTCATGAGTTGCCTTGAAGCGACGGAGTCGACTGGCCAGTTTGAGACTAAGAGTGCTTTGGTTCCGGCGAAGAAGAAGGCTCTACCAAGACCAGAGACTGCTTCTGAGGCAGCGCCTTCGCCAGCGGCCGTATTACAAGCCGATAGAACTACCCAATCGGCATTCAGTTTTAAACCAATGACTTTATCCATGGTAAGTAGTCCATCATCCTTATCTCCCGTGACATCGGGTGACGATAAAGCGAGCGCTGGTTGGGTTAAACCATTAAGCTCTCCCGGAACTAAACCGTGGGTAGAGAACATCACCACCTTACGGTTAGACAGGTCCATTGACATGACTTGCTTCACACTGGCCTGCTTATGTAAAAAGATATCGTCTGGCCCTGCTCCTACCACTTTGGCAATATCCTCAATCTCAAGACTCGTATCCGGTAGTCTTGGCAGTAGAGCTAGTTCAGCAGAGCTGACCCCACTCGTTTTAGGAGCGCTCCTAAGCGCTAAGGGAATGCCTCTAGTAGCTAACTGAGTCCCTTTAGCTTTATCGGCTTGTTTTTCTTGAGAAGCGCTAAAGTACGGGTCACCAAAACCGACAAAGCTCTTGCGGTTGGGATCGCCCTCAGGCAGACTTCTTAGGGCTGTGAGTGCAGTAACAGAGGGAATCTGGGCAATGGCAATATCTTTGGTTAAAAAAGGCACAGTCTTGTATCCTGCAAAAGGAGTGCCTGCTTTAGTGGGTTGGGTCGTAGCTTTAGTAACTAAGACCGATAAAGGCAATTGGCCTAGTTCGGCGTGGGGTACCACAATCAAGACCTTTTTACCCTTCAGAGCCGACTCTACGGGCGCGAGTATCTGTTGATAGAGTTGATTAGCGAGCACCACATCAAAAGGCGGAATCTCTTCAACCGAAGAGACCCCAGGATCTAAGGCTTTACGCAGTTGCGCCACTTCTTTTGCGATTTGTACTCTACCAATAGGCAATTGCACAAACTGTACCGGAGCATCTTTACTAATCGCCCAGACATAACCTACCGTATCAGCAAAGTACCAGGAGACTAGCACTTCATCGGGCTTGAGTAACTTCTGCGTGCGCTCAACGGTCGCCGGCTTAGGATCAACTAACTCGGCGTACTCAGGAAACTTCTTCTCAATCTCTTTTTTAATCGGGTCACGCTGGGCTTTAAAGGTATCAATATCGGTTTTAAGTTTAGCTTGTACGCCAGGGAGTTGTTGATTAGCGGGGGCAGATAAGAGGCCTGTTAACAAATCAGATAAGGTATTAATCCGCCGCTGTAAATCTTGTTCTTGACGCGCTAAAGTAGCTAGTTGGGGGTCTTTAATCGAAGCGCGCGCGGCACTCTCGGTTAAGGCGCGTTGTACCCCACTACCGCGTGCCACATCAGCGATTTGGAAAGCTTCGGCAGCAGCATCACCTGCTTGAGAGGGGCTTGCTTTAGCGCTTTGGGCAAGGAGTGCTAAGTAATTAC
>Ga0214919_10004394_pt1 | contig 20655 bp, 20 predicted proteins | sample LL1503_MetaG_FD_177994 | JGI IMG/M metagenome (GOLD analysis project Ga0214919, IMG submission 177994) | Freshwater microbial communities from Lake Lanier, Atlanta, Georgia, United States - LL-1503 | ecosystem: Environmental > Aquatic > Freshwater > Lake | place: USA: Georgia | collected... | reverse complement strand
ATTTTGAGTTTCATGCCACCGAGAGGGAAAAATAAGGGCTCTACTAGATTCCAAGGCACTAATGACACCGCTCTTGTCTTGCCAACCTAAAAATATTGCATCCGGACACAGTTGTTTAAGTAGATCGAGCTGCTCACCCTCACCTACGAAACATGCCTCCACTCCCGCTAAATTCGCAGCAAGAGCAAATAGATCTGCACCTTTTTCAGGGCTTAATCTTCCTATAAAAGTAAATAATGCAGCGCTGGAAGGCTTGGCTAATATTTTTTTAGGGCTATCTACGGGATTGTTAATTCTCGAAATAGTTGAATGAATCGGTAAGAATTTTCTCAAAATTATTTCGCTGTAAGTAGATATCGAAATAAAATGATTGACTTTACCGGGCATTTTGGAAAATTTTTCTTGTATAAACTGCCGAACTAATCGCCAAACCTTATGCGTATATGACCTTGAATCACAATTAGTCAAAATACAGGAAAGTGACATAGGCTTCAAATTACAAGCCATCTTTGTGTTGTAGTTATAAAAACCGCCGTTTGGACACGAAACAAAAAAATCATGCAAAGTGCAAACGACTTTAAACTTTTCACTCCACGCTTTTCTTATAACGCTAGAAGAAAGTGACTTTGTCCAAGTATGAAAGTGAATGACCGTATCCTCTGGATCTAAAGAAGATAAAACTGCGCCAAATGATCTTGATGCATAGGGATCCCATAACCCAAGAAAAAAAGCATTCATGACCGAATTGTTTTTCGACAGCTCTTGGCGATTAAGACAATAGCAGTAAATTTCTTTGGTATCTATGCTCGAATCAAGCGGCCCTACTCCATAAACCAAGTGGACATTTAATCCACGATTTTTTAAATGACTTAAGCTTGACAAAGCAACCTTCGCCGCGCCACCGGAGATATAGCCATGATCTATCACTACAACAATATTTTTAATTTTTTTCAAGATCTATTTTTTTGATAAAGATATTAAAATAAATTAAATTAAGAATTAGCATAGGTAATGCTAAATCGTGAATAAATCCAGCAATAATTCCACTGCAAAAATAAGGAAAAATGACTGATAAATAAAAAATTGACGTATATGGATTATTTTTTGATCTCAAAAAAAACCGGTAAACAACGGCTAAAACACAGCCCAAAAATATAGAGCCGACCACTATCCCAAAAAATTGGCCAAAGTTATATGAAAACTCATTTAAAGCGCCAAAATTTGCAGTTACTCCAATTTCAAAATTTTGAGGCAAAAGATTAACTGTAAATATCTGTGAAAAATTCAGGGGCTTATCAGGAAAAAAAAATCTGGGGATTGGTGCATAGAGAAGATTAATTAGGGAGTAGAATGGTTCTACATGACCATCCGAAATAAACATCTGGCCCTTAGTGTGCATTTCCAAATAATCGAATCTATTATAAATAGATAGAAGCAGATCATCTCTGTCTAAGACTTTTAGCAAAGACTGATATAAAGAAATATTTCCACCACTAAAATTTCCATCCCTATAGGCGCTATAAATCATTACATAAATTGCCACAAAAGGAGAGGCGTATAAAAAATACTTTTCAATCCTTTTTCCATGGCATAAGTTGTAAAAAAATAATGGTAATATGATAAATATCAAGGACAAAGAAGCGAATCCAGAAAATATTGAAAAAACAAACGAGTATGCATAAATTAATAAAAATAAAGTATCTGGCAGTTTTCTAAATGTGAACCACTGATAAACAATATAGACTGATAAAACATTTAACAAATAAATCTCAATAGACAATAAGTAATAAAATCCGTTACTTTGGATTATCTGCCTAAAGCCTAATGGATTATCTATTGGATTTACTCCATTGATAATACCAAGAGTAAATAAAATTAATGGTATTAATATAGCAAATATTGAAGAAATATTATTTAATTTAAAAGAATTATTAATATAATTTTTATTATTTTTATTATTTTTATTATTTATTAAAAAATAACAAACTATATACGAGAAAAATAAGAATATTGAAATTGCATATAAATGCTCATTTATCAAGTCAGGACTTATGTCCTCGAGAAAGCTCGAATCCGAATAAATATGATGAAAGTATTTGCTTACAAAAAAAATGCTAAAAAAGCTAAATAAAAATCCAAAGGGATTTGTAATTTGAAATCTAATCCAAAGGAATGGTGTTGCTAAGATAATTAATAATAGAAATGCCCCCATTTTTACCTTAAATCTTCGAAAGAAGTCCAGAAAATTTTATTTTTTCATACAACCACTCCCGAGTCTTATAGTATGGATATATAAAATAAACTTCGCCAACTGATTTATTTTTCCAATACTTTTTTCTCAGCACAGGAAGTTCTCTCAAATGTGCCCTCTCCCCCACTAACCCACTTCCATCATGCAAACACAAATTTGAGAATACATAATTTACTGCTGACACTTTGTAATTTAACCCAATTCTTATCCACATATCAACATCATATGTCGCCTTAAGGCCCACATTAAAATTACCAACCTTCTTAAATATATTTGCCAATAAAAAGACGGCTGGTGTATTAATGTCATTAAAGCCCATTATAATTTTTCTCAAATTATAATTGTGTTTATTTGTACAGCCGATAATCTCATCCCTTTTATTCACTAAATTGCATCTTCCATAGATCATCGATATGCCTGGTCTACTTTTAAACTCCTCAATAACTTTGTTGAATGTACCGTCTGGGTAAGTATCGTCTGAATTCAACCAACCAAAAATATCACCGGTTACTAAATTAATCCCCTTATTCATTGCGTCTGCTTGACCTTCATCTTTTTCTGAAATCCACTTAAGATGAGGGTACTCTAGAAATAGCTCCCTGGTGCCATCAGATGAACCCCCATCTATGACAATATGCTCAAAGTCTTTATAGTTTTGACGTAATACACTTTCGATTGCTTTTCTTAAAAAGTCCTTACGATTTAACGTAATAGTTACGATAGAAATTCTCATTTTATAAAATATTTAAATATTATTAATACTGATTATTTTTTATAAACCAATTTATTACGCTATCAATACCTTCAGAAAGAGGGGTGCAATCGATTATATAATTTGGGTATATTGATATTAGTTTTTTTATATCTAATTTCTTAGCCATCGCTCCGACATATCTATTGGTATCATATTGAATTAGATTTTCATCATAACTTAATGTTCTACAGATATTTTTGGCAAAATCTCGAATTGTAAAATCCATGCCTGCCCCTATATTTATCAAGGAATTGCTTTCAGTCTGGTTGATCTTTAATAGAGTTCGAATAAAGTCATCAAGATAGACTAGCTCCCTTCGCTGGTGTCCGTCACCCCATAAAATAACTGGTTCATGGTGGTATTTTCCTCGAAGAATCTTTCGTATTAAGTCGAAAATAAAATGCATTTGTCGACCATCGGTATGGTACCCGGGGCCATATAACGTCGATGGAACTGCGCATAACCAATTAAGCCCGTATTGCTTTTCAAGAGCTTTAGCCCCCTGTAAAAGCATTCTTTTGGTCATAGCGTAGGTATACAAACTTTCCACAGGCTCGCCATTCATATAATCCTCTTCAATCAGGGCTGAGCCAGGGGTATATGCACAGCTTGTACCCATAAATAGCAATTTGGCTTGAGGTTGGGACTTGGCCCACCATGAAAGGATATTTGTATTAATTTTTTGATTAATTATCCACTGCTCTCCTGGATGCGTTAAACAAAAATCTCCAGCCTGAGTCCAGGCAGCCAGATGGAATACTTGATCGTATCTCTCATTGTTATATGCAAAAAGGGAATCTTGATTAGTCAAATCACATTCGCTTGACCCAGGAACAACCAATTCATGGCCCTGTGCAGCCAATGTTTTAGTAATCGCCGTACCCAAAAATCCATATCCACCAGTAACAAATACTTTCATTACGCACTCAATTTTGGATCCACAGGAAAGAAAAATTCAACCCCCTGATCCACTAATTTCTGATTATTTTCTAAAATTTCTTTTTTAAAATTCCAAGCAAGCACATAGTAAATATCTGGGATCACATCAACTTCGTCCTCCATCAGAATGGGTATGTGCATCCCCGGGGAAAATAAACCTTTCCTAAGTTTATTTTTTTCAAGAAGACATTCAATTAAATCTTGTCCAACCCCAAAGTAATTCAAAAGTGTATTACCTTTTACCGGAGCCCCCATACCAAAAACCTTTTTGCCATCTTCTTTCGCCTTATTAAGATAAGTTAGATTTTTGTCACGCATTAACTCAATTCGCTTTGCAAAAGCTTGATATGCTTCAATAGCATTGCACCCAGATTTATTTTCTTTTTTCTCTAAATTTCGAAGTCTTTGAGATTTTTCTCTTACCCCCGGATGACCAACAAATCCAATCATTTGACCGCCATGAATTGGCGCTAAATAAGCATCAAATAACTCTAATCCGTGTCTTTGCAATAATGTCTGCAAAGTTTTTAGCGTGTAATAAAGCAGATGCTCATGGTAAATCTGGTCAAAAGCATCATTCTCCATAATGCTTTTCATGTATAAAAATTGGACTACAAATACACCATCATCTTTTAGTCCGATCTTAATACCTTCCGTGACAGAGTGAAGCTCTTCCAAATGGAAAAACACCCCCGCTGCATTGATGACATCAAATTTTCTATCCAAAAGACTTATTGTTTTGGCATTAAAGAAGGTGTTGAGGGTTTTTACACCTGAAGTATTGGCTATTTTTGCTGTGACTGCGGAGGACTCTACCCCCAAAACATCCCATCCCAAATCTATAAAATGCTTAAGCTGCGTCCCGTCATTTGACCCGATATCCAATATTGACTTAAGTTCGCGAACTGAATTAAATCTCTCATTAACTTCTCCTGCTATCCCGCGAAAATGAGATGAGAGCGCCTTTGTGACGCCCGAGAGATATGTGTGATTTCCAAACATAACCTCTTTATCAACCGTGAAGTCAAGCTGAGAGGTAGAGCAATCTAAACAATAAAGTACATGCAAGGGATAGTAAGGCTCTCGATCTACTTCGTCAAAAGTTAAAAAATGATTACACCAAGGTTGATCTCCGAGATTAATTACTAGCTCAAGTTTTTCACTATCACATACTCTGCATTTCATTTCTAAGTCCCTAATTTAAAAATACTGATAATTTTTTTCTATGAATAATGAAGCATCGCCCAGAGAGTCTTCTGTTCCAATATCTATGAATGGCGCATCAACCTCGATAACCTTAATAGGTATATTTTGCATTAATAATTTTGGAAAAATATCTAATTCGAAACTTAAGCTCGTACTACGGGGCAATCCATCTAAAATCTCTCTCCTGAATAGATAGACCCCAGCGTTAACTAAGCCTGACCCCGCTTGCTTTTCCTTAAAGCCAGCCAAGTACCCTCTCTCCTCAACTGCAAGAGTACCGAATCGCTCAGCATTTCCAACCCGAACACCCAGTACCGCTACTTTTATAAATGGATCATTAAAGCATTCAAGCAAAGGACTTAAGTCTGTTAGGACCAAGGAATCTCCATTTAAAACTAAAACATTTTCAAAATCTAATTTATATTTATCAAGGGCATTCAAAACCCCGCCAGCAGTTCCCAACGGAAAATCCTCTCGAGCACATTTTAAATCTAAACCAAGAGTATTTTTAGAAGCAAATATTTCAATTTTATCTGCCAAATACCCCGTAGAAAAAATAATATGTCGTAACTTTTGCCTCAATAGAAATCGAAGTACCCACTCCAAAAAGGGCTGGCCATTAACTGGCGCCAGTGGTTTTGGCAAATTATCCAAAAGATGGCGAATACGAGTCCCCATTCCACCAACCAATACAACAACTACACAATTCATCCCCTTGATTCCAGGGGGCTAAACATTGGCATAACGTGAGTCTCTCAGCATAGTGTAGCCTTTGATTAACTCCTTAATTCCACGATCTAAACTCCACTCTGGTTTAAAACCAGTACTTGCTAATCGAGCATTAGATACGATGTAGTCGCGCTTATCTGGATCTTCTCCAATTGGTGACTCTAGATACACAAACTGAGGCAATTGCTTCTGAATCACCTGACACAACTCTAACTTTGATAAATTAGCGTCATCCAAACCTACGTTGTAGGCCTTTCCACGCATCTGTTCGAATTGCTGCAAGGCATGCAAAAAAACATTGGCTACATCTTGTATGTGTATGTAATTTCTCTTAAAGTGCCCTTCAAAAATAACCACTGCACGGTCATGAACAGCCCTATAAGTAAAGTCATTAACTAAAAGATCAGTTCTCATACGAGAGGACATTCCAAAGACCGTAGCCAGTCGAAATGTAATGCTATTAACCCTGTTCAAGACTGCCTTTTCAGCATTTACTTTGGTAACTCCATACAAAGAAATTGGGTTTAAGGGGCTATCTTCAGTACAAAATTTATCCTTTTCACCAATTCCATACCCGCTATTAGTAACTGGCATCAAAAATTTTTGATCGGGACTTGCTAACCGACATAACATCTCGACTGCCTCTTGATTTATCGTACGTGTACCTATGGGATCATTTTTACAAAGAGGGGCTCCTACCAAAGCAGCCAAGGGTATGACGACATCGGCCTTAACCAATAATTTTTTAACTAATGCCTCATCTCTACAATCGCCGCGAACTACTTCAAACTTATTAAACCCACAGCACTCAGCAAGAGAGGCTTGACCAAACATAAAGTTATCCAAAACAGTAACCCCATAATCGGCACTCAAAAGCTTTGGTACTAATACCGAGCCGATATAACCAGCCCCACCGGTCACTAATATATTCATAACTTCTCCTAAAATTGAGATTCTACTTGTTCGCAAATATGGTGATAAACCATCAGATGCATTTCCTGCACCCTAGGAGTAATGCTTGAAGGGACGGCCAACAAAACATCCGCCCATAGACCAAGCTCTCCGCCAGATTCACCCGTCAAGGCAATAACATGCATCCCTAGCTCTTTGGCCTTTTTTGCTGCTAAGACCACATTTTTCGAATTACCACTTGTAGAAATTGCCCATAAAACAGCATCAGGCTCACCATAAGCTTCAACTTGTCTAGCAAAGACCGTGTCATAACTCACATCATTTGCCCAAGCAGTAATTACTGAGGTATCAACGCTAAGGGACCGGACATTTAGTGCTCGGCGCTCTTTTAAAAACTTTCCCACCAACTCACCAGCAATATGCTGAGAATCAGCAGCAGAACCGCCGTTACCACAAACCAATACTGGTTTATCGCGAGAAAGGGTGCTTACTAATAAGCTAACAGAGGCATCTAATCTCCCCTGGAATTCATTCAGATTAATTAAGTCTAAACATGACTTAATGCCTTTTAATTGATCTTCGAAAGAATAATTTTTCATGCTTAACTGTGAATGATAGAACTACCAGGGGCATTAATGGAAAACTGCACTTCGTTATATCCGGCTAGCGCGAGGCGAACCCTATCCTGCCTCTCCGGTGGGACAAAGAAAAGCATAAATCCGCCGCCACCCGCACCCAGAAGCTTCCCCCCCAAAGCACCAGCTTCAATCCCCTTTTCATACAAAGAGTCTATTTCTGGGCTACTGACTGCAAAATCCAGCGTTCTCTTTTCCATCCAAGTTTCATGCAACAGCGCCCCAAATGCCGATAGACTTTCATTGCCTGTTAGCGCTTCATGAGCACGATCTACCAAAGTAAGCATCCTTTTTAGATTCTCATTTATGCTTGCTAAGTTTTCTATCTTTTTTCTCTCCACCTCTTGTGCGCGTCGAGTAACACCAGTAAAAAACAACATCAAACTTTTATCAAGCTCCTGCAATCGATCTGCAGACAATGCAATACGCTCAACAGAGAAATCATGCTTCGAAGACATGCGAACAATATTTAACCCACCGAATGAAGCAAAAATTTGATCCTGTATACCAACAGCCTCTTTTAAAACTTGGCGCTCTATATAGATTGCCTGATTTGCCAACTCTTGTTGATTAATGTGCCTGCCTTTAAAAGCATTTAACCCCTTAATTAACCCTACTGTAAAGCTAGATGACGAACCTAGCCCGCTAAATGCAGGGAGATCTGAGGCAAGATTTACCTCAATATCTCTAAATACTCCACAGTGCCTCAGTATTTCACGAAAAGGAACATGCTCAATTTCATCTAAATTATTTGCAAATTCAACTTTTCGATATGCAAAACGAATTTTATGATCGAAAAGCCACGATGGAACATGAGATATTGTGTGATAAATATACTTATCTATTGATGCTCCCAAAACAGCACCACCATTTTCAGAAAAGAATTCTGGAAAATCAGTCCCGCCACCAAAAAAACTAACCCGCAAAGGCGTTTTAACTATTATCATTTTAGGCAATATATTCGATATTAGCTAATCTAAGACTTTCTAAATTCCCAATATCTCTGTGATATTGGGAATTTAGATAAGTAAATATTTTGCCCAGATTGGAGGGAATTATTTCAGTACTAATATCAGTGATTCTTGGCTCTAAAGATTGATATTCTTTAACTAAATCAGCCTCCAATATATAAACGGCTGCATTTGCAAGGTTTGATGGCGGGCATAAGCTTTTTTCATGAAAATTTACTACAACACCCAATTCATTAAGTTCTACTATTCCACAGCTTTTAGGGTCATCAGTATTAAAAAGCATCATAGTCATATTGCACTGGGGTGGCCTATTGTTATGGGCATTAATAAAATCTAGTACATTAAAATTTGAAAGGTTATCGGCATGCGCCAAAAGTACTGGTCCATTACCTACAAACTTATCACAAGCCAATAAAGTACCTGCCGTACCCAGTAAAACTGGCTCATGAAATAAATCTACCTTACTTTTATATTCACTTTGACTCACAAAATCTTCCACCTTGCTAGATAAATAGTGGGTATTTATAAGCACTCTATCTATGTCCGCACGAAATAACTTGTCCAACCAGATCCCCAGGAGTGGTTTTCCATTGACAGCTACTAGACATTTTGGGACCGTGTCTGTTAAAGGCCTTAATCTAGTGCCAAACCCAGCCGCCAATAAAATTGCTTTCATTTTGCTATTTCACCTAATAGCTCTTTTGAAGTGATGGGCATATTGCCAACCCTTCCAACCTGAATTGCTGCTGCAACAGAGGCTAAATAAGTGGAAAGCCATATATTGGCGCCACAAGCTAAGCCTAGGGATGCTACAGTTAGCATCGAATCGCCAGCTCCAGCTGGATCTTTAGGCGCTCGATTAAGCGCTTCAATTTGATCGGTATGCCAAATTTCCCCTTCCTTGGTAGTCTGCGTGTGAATCAATGTTCCTTCCTCACCCATTTTAAGAATTATATTTTTGGCCCCGCATTGAGACCTCATTTTTTCAGCAAGGATAACTAAGCCATCCGCATAATTTCTGGTGCTTATCCTTGCTTCACGCTCTGTTGGGGTAACTAAATCCATGCCAAGGAATCTTCCAATATCCCCAACCTGTGATGAGGACTGACTATCTGCGACCAGCATAATTTTACGCGCCTTGGCTTCACGAATAATTCGATCTACTAAAGTCTGCGGTAAGCATCCATAATTGAAGTCAGAAAATATTAGTAATTTACAACAATCTAATCGCTCAATTACTTTTTCATAAAATTGTTTTTGCAGCTCTGACGATATTGAGCCTTGGTGTAAATGACTAACCCTTAGTAAAGTTTTTCCTTTTGATCTATAGCGCTGCTTAAGCGTAGTTGGCCTCGTTTCATCAACAATAATTTCTACATCAACTCCGTGCTCTTTGAGCTTTGACTTCGCATATAGGTATGTGTCATCATTGCCAGAAACTGTTATGTAGGCAACCTTAGCTCCGAGTCCGGCAGCATGCGCTGCAACAATCCCAGCTCCCCCTATAAATTTGCTTGCATGTACCGGCGTAACCACTATAGTTGGATCTTCTTGAGACATTCCCAAGGGATCACACGCAATATACTCATCTACTATTAGATCGCCAACAACACAGACATTAATATTTGAGAATTTTTTTATTACGTCGGTCATTATTTTCTTGTCAATAGAGTGTCTACCTATATACTCTTTCGGGTAATCAATAGCTGTATATTCATTGCCAAGAAACTCAGACCTCAATAACTCCACAGTAGAAAAAATTGACTCGCCCGAGCTAAATATAAGCTTGCCTCCATAGATTTTTAGAGCCTCTATCTCAGGATTCGAGAGTCCCTCATGCTCCCGCCCCTTAACTACAATGTCGGGCCGAATCTCATTGATTAGTGCAATTATCGTGTCGTCCCATATAAATGATTCATCAACCAAATTATTGCTTCTTACACCATCCAATCTTAAATCTTGGGGAACCATTGAATCTCTACCTGCTATGCGATCTGATGCAACGGCTACAATAAGTCTATCGCCACATTCCTTTGCAAATCGCATCAATCTAAGATGCCCGGGATGCAATATATTGAAATTTCCCGAAATTAATACCGTCTTCAAGGTGGCTACCCTTCGATTTTCTTCATGCGCAATATTGCCCTTACAATGCTTCCAGACTCTAGATCATTTAAGGCGTCATTAACTTCTTCCAACGAATACTCTGAAGTGCCCATATTTTGTAAAGCTAATTCGCCACTCAAAAACATATTTATATACCTTGGAATATCTAAATCAATATTGCTTTCTCCGCCCCAAGTGCCAACCAATTTTTTTCCACCAATTAAACTAAAAGGATTAACACTCATCATTTCCCCTCGAGGAGGGTTTCCAGCAATAATACAAATGCCACCACCACCTCTAGCAGCCTCATAGGCATCATTCATTACCGATACTTTGCCAGTACACTCCATAGATACATCGACTCCCTGCATATTGGTTAGCCTCCGTATTTCAGACAAAGGATTGACAAGGCTTGCATTTATCACGTGAGTAGCGCCCAATTCCATAGCCTTTAATAACTTATTCTCAACAATATCAACCACTATAATTTTTGCTGCCCCCACACTTGAGGCTGCAAGCAACGCAGACATCCCGATTCCTCCGGCCCCAAAAATAGCAATTGTTTGGTTGACCTCTAATTTGGCTGTGTTAAAGACCACTCCAGCGCCAGTGGGCACGGCGCACCCCAATAGCGCAGCCAACTTCAATGGCATTTCTTTTGGTATAGCAGTTAGACGGTTTTCACTAATAACTGCTTTTTGCATAAAGCTCGATATTGCTCCCGAGTTAATCTCTTCACCATTAGACATATAAGTGGTTGCTGGTATGTCAGCCCCACAACCTTTCAGCCATGAGAGAACCACATGATCCCCAGGCTTTACCTTTTCCACGCCCTTACCAATCTCCAACACAACCCCTGATCCTTCATGCCCTAATGTATGAGGAAGAAACCGGTCTTCCCCCTTTAGACCTCGAACTTCATTAAGCTGCGTATGACAGACGCCACTGTACTCAATATCAACCAGTACTTGTCCAGGCTTTAAATTAGGAATAATTAAATCTACTATTTTAAGTGGTCTGTCAAGCTCAAATAGAACAGCTGCTTTAGATGTATTAGTCATTTAATGAATTTATTAATGGTAGTGGGCCTTCGAAAAAAATCGTTTAATTGGTATTTTAAGTCGATTTGGTATTAGAGCCTTTATTGTATATTTAAATTTATTGATTTTTACTGCTTTGGACAGATCTTTATTCAAAAACAAACTATATTTGTTATTAGCTTTAATAACATTAACAATGTCCTCCCCGTAAATAGAAAATAAATTACTATCAATGAATTTATTTAAAATATCAGGGTTATATTCGTCCAATAATTTATCCATCATCTTGCAAAGAATTAAGTCCTGCTCTTCTCTATCTCTTATTCCGGCATTTGAATATGAATTATCTGAAATACGAAAAGCAGCTAAAACTTCAGGTACGTAACATATTCCGTGTTTCAATGCTAGCACGTTATAGATAAACCAATCTGCATGCCATTTTAAACTTACATCAAAACCATCATCACCCAAAAAAATAGATCTCCTAAAGACTGATGAATGACCCCATAAGTTAAAACATTTATAGCGCTGAAATTCTATGTATTTTTTAGGATCAATATAAATTGGATATTTACCAAGGGGAAGAGAGTCAACATAAGAATAAATTTGTGTATTTTTATTGGAAAAGAAACCTGGAATTGCCACACATTGTGCGGCAGTTATATTTTGATTAAGAAGGGCAACCGTTTTCTCAAAAAAGCCTGGCATTACTAAATCATCAGCAGATTGAAAGCAGATATATTCGCCTCGAGCAATTTTTATTGCCTTATTAACACTGGATAATGGGCCAATATTTACGGAATTTTGAATCAACCTTATTTCAGGATTCCGCACTGCAATTTTTTTTATAATATCCCGACTATCATCAGTTGAGGCATCATCAACAACTATAATTTCAAGCGGTTTTTGAGATTGATTTAGAAGCGCCTCTAGACAATCATCCAGATAATGGCCATGATTAAAGTTGGGAATAATTACACTAATCGAGCTTTTGATATTCATATATTAGTTAATATCCCATTACAAAGGCACTATGACATCCCCGCATATTTTCCTCCATTTACCTGAAAGCAGGAGCCTGTTATCCACTTAGCTTTTTTAGATAGCAAAAAACTAACTAAACTAGAAATATCTTCTGGCTCCCCAATAATGCCCATTGGGACCTTAGAAATCTCTTGAGCCTCCAATTCTTTAAAGGCTGTTTCAAAGGTTATTCCCTTTCTAGCTGCAATTGATGCTACATTTTTATCCCAAGAGTCCGAGTGAACCGGGCCCGCACAAACAACATTGCAGCAAATCCCTTTATCAGAATAAATATTTGATAAGTGCTTAGAAAGATTAATTGTTGCAGCTTTAGAAATTGAATAATGTGGATTGAAGTACCCTGGCTGCAATCCCGATATTGATGAAATTGTCACAATTCGAGCCTGGCTAGATTTTAAAAGTGCAGCCTCGGACGCCTTAGCAAAATTAACGCATCCCATTACATTGAGCTTGAAGGCGTCTAGCCAATCCCCTTCGCGGCATTCTTGGAATGAGCCAAACCTAGGAGCACCACCAGCGTTATTTACTAAAAAATCAAGTTGGGAATATTTATCAAGGGTTCGCTGAACAACATTTTCAGCCTCAGCTAACGATGTGACATCGGCCTCAATACCAGTAGCCTCACCACCAATTCTCTCAATTGCTTTGCAGGTGTCAGTAATCGCGTCATTTCCGCGCGCTACAACAATTACCCTCACCCCCTCAAAAGCCAAAGACTCAGAAATAGAGCGCCCTATCCCCTTGCTTCCACCTGTAACAATCGCCACCTTACCGCTTAACCCGTTATCCAAGATGCTCTTTCACATAATTAAATAGTACTTTTGTAGGGTCTTGAATTGTTAAACCTCCATCAACAACAATTTCTTGTCCCGTAATAAATTTAGCCTCGTTTGATGCAAGGAAAACGACTGCATTAGCTATATCATTTGCATAGCCTGGCCCACCCGATAAGGGGTGAAGAAAGTTAACAATTGATTTGAATTTTTCTTGGTCAGGCTCGGCGCTAGAAAACCTATCTCGATGCTCATCCTGGACAATAAATCCAGGCAATATTGCATTTACACGAATGCCTAGATACCCGCTGTAGACCGCCAAATATCTAGTTAAATGCAGCATTCCTGCTTTTGAAACTTGATAGCCAGGACTCTCTTGGGAAACCAATTTTCCAGATACGGAACCTATATTAATAATAGAGCCGCCTTCTTTCATATGTGGAATAACGGCTTGTGAAAGTAAAAAGGGTACTTTAACGTTTACATTAAGAGCCAAATCCCAATTTGCCTCAGTCTCACTTTCAAAAGTAAATCTTTTACCAGCGCGAGCATTATTTATAAGAACATCAACCCTACCCATTACCCCAATAACTTCATTAATTAATTTATTCGACTCTCCATGAACTGAAAGATCAAAGGTAAACACTCTGGCTTCCAGCCCCTCCAATAACATTTGCCCTTCTAATTCTGACAACAATTGTGCATTAATGTCGGTTAATGCAAGAATATAGCCTGCGCGCCCCATCGCCCAAGCAATATTTCTACCTATGCCTCTTCCCGCCCCAGTTACTAAGCAAACCTTCCTGGAGTAATTATTTTTTTTCATATTCATGCCACCATTAAATACTCAATGGCATTTTTGAAAGACTTTTTAACAGAACTTCCGGCGTTTCATTGACTCGTAGTACCTTTTGGCATTTGGTAGCAAATGAATAGTGATTTTTAAGGCCTATTTCTGACATCATCTCATCCTTATGGTGTCCGGGATTCTTAAAAATTACATACGGAATTTTTGAAAATAAAACTAAATTGCACAGTGAGCTCATCATCCCCATAAATCCATTACACATAGATAACAATACTAAATGTTTTGCAAAATTATTAGCGCCTAATTTATTCGCCTGCACAATATTTGGTAATTCTTGGATTTGTTTATCAACATTATCATCACCCAAAAGAATAAACTTTACATTTAATCTAGTGGATAAGATTAGAATGAATTCATACCATACATTTTGAGCTGCTAGACTAATTTCACCCAAACTGTTATTGTCATTGGATGACTTTAGATGTAACCCAACAATAGGATTCCCGTCAGAGATATTTTTAATAATTTCATTAGACCACCGATTTAATTCAGGGCGAAATATCAGGGGCTTGAACATGCCTACCTGCTTATACAAGGACTGAACAATCATAGTTGTATCGTATCCAATCCTCCCTTCTTCAGGCCATTGCAAGTGAGAATCTTTCATCATCCTAGAGAGATTCTGAAACCCTTGAAGCCCCCCGCAAACGAAGATTTGATTTACATTCTCTAAACTATCAAATACCGATAGAGCAGCATCTTTTATATCACCAGCATTTAGTACGCGAAATTCCCCTTCCAAAATATTATTTATACTGTGGGCCCTGGCATCTACAGCAATATCCAAACTACTCACACCATAAATCTCGGAAATTAACCCACATTCAGCCAAAAAAATTAATGCTGTCCCAAGCGTAGTTCCTGGCAAGGACTTATTCCAATACGCTAACAATTCCTTTTTATTGCCTTGCAATTTTATAAAGTCACCTTGGGTCACCGCTTAACTTTCGAACCAATCATTAATTGAAAGCAATAGTGCTTGTGGAGTGAGGCCGACGGACTCGCATAGTTCTTCATAAGTACCGTATTCCGTAACAAAAATATCGGGTATTGAGACCGAATGAAACTTTAAACCAGGAATATCATAAGTCACCCGAAGAACATCATCCCCAAGCCCCCCAGAGCGCATATGCTCCTCGACCACTACAACCTTTCTAGTCTTTTCAACACTAGCGCGTATTAATTCAACATCAAGAGGTCGAATGGTGTGAATATAAATTACTTCGGCATTAACTCCTTTGGAGATAAGTGCATTTTTTGCGGTAAGCACCGTCTTAAGATGGGGGCCGGTAGCCACAAGAGTTACATCATCACCCTCATGCACACAAATTCCTTTGCCAAAAATAATGTCTTCTGGATTAAAGTTAACACCATGCGATGTACCGGCTATCCTATAAATAGTAAGCTGTGTATTTTGGTATGACTGTCTAAATAATTGGTCAAACTCAATGGGGCTTGCTGGAAAACATATTTCCGTGCTTGGCAAAGTTTTTAATAAAGCAAAATCACCATAACAATGATGGGTACATCCTAAATTAGAGTAATCAAAGGCACTGCCAACGGTAACAATATTCCCAGGTAACTTGTGATAACAAAAATCTAATTTAATTTGCTCAAATGCTCGCTCAATCATAAAGGGAGCAATTGTATGAATCACGGGGCATAGACCAGAAGCGGCTAAACCAGCCCCCATACTTATCATAGTTGGCTCCAAGATGCCAATGTTGTAATATCGATTTGGATACACTTCAGCAAACGGCTTAAACATTCCGTGGCCAATATCTCCCACCATTACAACAATATCTTTGTCTTCATGACTAAGTGCTAGCATCGTATCAGCAAACTGTTGGCGAGTTGATTTACTCATGATAGCGCCTCCATTATTTGACTATATTCCTGCTCATTTGGGATTCGATGATGCCAAATGCCGTGGCCCTCTAGCATTGGCACACCTTTTCCCTTGATGGTTTTTGCCACAATCACTGTTGGGATATTATCTTTTTTATATTCTATTGAGCTTATAGCATTTGATAATTCACTTTCATTATGCCCATCAACCACAAGGACATGCCAGCCAAAAGCCGCCCATTTTTTTGGCATATCATCAACGGGCATCAACTGCATTGCCGATTGATTCCAATCAATAATGGCACATAAATTTCCAAGATTTCTATTGCGAGCCACATTAGCGGCCTCCCACACCGTGCCCTCCTGACACTCGCCATCACCAAGCAAAACAAATATTCTATTATTTTGCTCCTGTATCTTCAAGCCCAACGCAATTCCAACGGCAAAACTTAATCCATGCCCCAAAGATCCTGTTGAAGCCTCAGCACCTGGGACCTTGGTGCGATCTGGGTGCTCACCCAATATGCCACCTTTTTTGCAAAAAAAATCAATATCTCGATCTGAAATAAACCCGTGCTGATGCAGATTCACATAGAGAGCCAAACAACCGTGCCCCTTTGACAATATAAAGTAATCTCGATCCAACCATCCTGGGTTACTCGCATCAAATTTCAGCACATCACGATACAGTAATGTAATGATATCTATGATTGAAAATGCGCTTGGTATATGACCATCCTTACCTGCAATAACCATATCCACCACTTTTTTACGCAATTCTTTATTTAATATTTTATTGTCAATCATTGGCCAAAATACCCCCTACCTTGACCACCATCGATTGGTACGATGGTGCCCGTGTTAAAAGATGCAAGCTCAGAACATAAATAGGTAACAAAATTACCAATTTCCTCTGGCCTCCCAAACCTCCCAATACGTTGACGTTCAGTCAAGTACTTATGCACATGCTCTGGACGCTCGCGAGAGGCATCATCCCAAAATCCCCCCTCGGTGAAAACAGCCCCTGGCAGAACTGCCGAAATTACTACGCCGTCAGGAGCAACTACCCCACCCATGCTACGAGTGTAGGCAGTAAGCGCCGCCTTCATAGCGCAATAAGGCACTGGACCATGATTCTCCATGGCGGAAATGGACGATATATGGCATATACGACCCCATTTTTGGCGTAGCATATTAGGCAAAATTAATAAATTTAATTCCACCGCTATCTCAAAATTAAACCTATAAATACGCTTCCAATCGTCAACCGAGCAAAACGGATCTGAAATATTAAGAGTACCTCCCGCATTGTGAACAACTATATCAAGCTGTCCAAAGCTAGAAATGGCTCTCATTAATTCGGATGGGGCTTTTTCTGGCATTAAATCTATTGCCAGTCCCCTGTGACCAGCTGTCAGACCTCCAATCGTAGTTATTAACTCATCAAGATCTGACTGCGTTCTAGAAACACAAAATACTTTTACACCTTCATTTGCGAGGGCTTGTGCAATAGCTCGACCCAAACCACGACCTGCACCAGTTACCAAAGCACGTCGATTTGAAATCCCAAGATTCATAATCTCATGCCTTTAACTTCAATAAGATACATGTTTTTAACAAGTCCAAATTTGGATAAAAATAAATTGCAGGCTCTCCATGCTGGAACAAAGAACTTTTTTCCTAATAATGTTTTTTTTAACAACTCTTTCATGGAATTAAAGCCTGAATACATCTTCTCTTCGCTTATATTGCTCCATAGAAATTCGTAATCACTTTGCTGTACATTTGTGAATTGGGGATTAGCACTATTCTTAATTGTTCGAACAAAAATGCAGGCCTCGGTATCAAAACTTACATTAATACGATCGCCTGATTTTGGAGCAACAACACGATACCATTTTTTTTTCGCTGGTAGCACAATAAATATTTCAGTATTGATAAAACCATTTTCATGCGAGTATAAAGTTAAAAATAACTCGGGGGAAAACTGATAGAATCCATGTCCGCAGAAATTATTTGCCGGCAGCATATGAATTATTTGACCCCCTATTGATGTTAATTTAACTATATTTTTTATAGCTTGTGGAAAATTAAATATGTGTTCCGTAGTCCCACCATCAATCACGGTATCAAAAGTTCTACTCAAAAAATCATTGTCAAAAGGAGTGTTCATATCGTGGATTATGGTTGCACCCTCATACGACGAATTATCGATTGAATTAATTTCCGTAGCTCCATATTTTTTAAGAAGTAAATTTTCGCAGTATTTACTTCCAACATCATCTGTAAAATCTAATTTTTTGTTTAAGATTTCTCGTGAGACATCTAGACCTTGTCTTCCAAGCGTAATCACGCTCTTAAAAGCCCCATTTTTTTTAAGATATGTTAGAAAAGATAACTCGTCAACGGTAATTCCCATTCTTAATCCCTCTTTCTTCTCACGCTATCGTTAAAGGCAATATAATACTTTTAGGCCTATTATTCATAAGCCTAGTGAGAATTGGTTTTATATTATCAATTGCTGTTATTAGCACCAGGGATTCCTCTAAATTTCTAACTTTTTTACCTGAGATGACTTTTACAGGTAGATTCCAATACCCAATACCATCCTTAAAATCATCATCATCAATAATAGCAACAAGCTCGCTGAAATCTGTTTTCATATGGTAGCCAATGACGGGTAGCATCTGAGCAGCGCCATATCCATAAATAACCTCGCTGGAATTTGATTTTAATAGACTACCTGCTGTCTGCATTTGAGTTTTAAAGATTTCATATCGATCCACAATATCCCGAATTGACCAGCGCTTTACCTCTAGATTCGCAGCTGCCGACCCCTTGGTAAAAGCGACTGCCATTGCCCCCCAATCATGAAAGTTATACCGATGCAACAAATGTCTACCCCCAGCTACTCCTAGCATTTTTAAAAAAGATGCAAGCGAAAAATACTGGGCATGCTGGTGAAAAATCTGATCAAATCTATAACGCTGAGTTAGCCCATCAAAACCAGGAACTTCAAAAATAAATATGGCGTCATCCGCAGCAATATTTATCAATGATTTCACAACTTCTACAGGATTAACAATGTGCTCAAGAGTATGGCGACAGACAATTAAATCTGGCTTTTCTGGAAATTGACTTAAATCTACATCCTCAAAATTCATTCCAAATAATTGAATACTTTTATCCTCCCGCTCGTTCTCTCGCCCCGTCCAAACCGGGTCTATTCCAACTCTATGAGTTGTCCTGCCTTTTAATAGATTGAGTAAAAAGAGATCATTGCAGCCGAGATCCAAAATACATCTAAATTTTCTTTTTGGGGCAACCTCATTCAATACAGAAATAAAAAATTCCGTACCCTTTCTAGCGGTAGAACTATCAGATGTTCTAAAGCAATAATTTGTTCCATATAATACGCTTGGCGCTATTAATGCTTCTAACTGACCATGACCGCATGATTCGCAATAGAGCAATGTCTGATCCACCCCCATTAATGGGTTAGAAATTGGGGCAATGGAATAAGAATCGGTAAGGGGTAAATTGGGAAAATTTACTATCGGCATAGCTAGCTTTCTGCAGATAACACAATGTTTGCGATGCTCAACTATTTCACTATTCATTTTCAATTGGTTAGTTTTTTCCATAATTTAATCAGTAGATATTTATTGTTATTCCGATTTTTTATCGTTTTAATAAAAAATTAAAAGGGGCCCTTAAACCATTCGCCCGGAACATCATGTGGCATAGGCTCTGGCAAAGAATTTCTCACGTTTAAAGAATCCATCCCCATCATCCCCATCACCTTTTCGGCAATATCTGCCGCGCGAACATAAAACCCCTTAGTAAGCGCAGGACTTGTGGGTTCTGGAACATCTGGCATCGCAAGTCTTGCCGGTGGCGCCTTTAACTTATCAAAAACTTCGATGGCAACCCGAGCAACAATCTCTCCCGCTACCGACCCAGTCGTAAACCCAGAATCCAATGCAAGTAAACGCCCTGTTTTTGCAACTGAACGCATAATAGCATCCCAATCGAGCGGCTTTATTGTTCTCAAGTCGATTACTTCGCAGGAGACGCCTTGTGCTGCTAAGTAGTCAGCAGTATGAAGAGCCTCAATGCTCAAATAAGACATTGAAACAATCGTTACATCCGTTCCTGTCTTTAATACTTTTGCCTTGCCAAGCGGGAGTCTAAAATCTCCATCAGGGACTTCACCAACAGAATTATGTAGCCAGCGATGCTCTAAAAAAACTACTGGGTTTGGATCTAGTATAGAAGATATTAATAATCCCTTAGCATCCTCTGGTGTGGTGGGCATCACCACCTTCAAACCAGGAATATGCGCAAACCATGCCTGAAGATTTTGTGAATGGGTTGGCCCTTGTCCCCACCCACGACCAATAATCAGTCGAATTGTGATTGGAATCGAATTTTGACACCCAAACATGTAGTGCCATTTAGCCGCACTATTGACTAACTGGTCCATGGCTAGCAGAAAGAAATCAATTCTTTGGTGAGTCATAACTGACTTGATACCATTAAGTGCGGCACCAATAGCTACACCAGTCATCGCATTCTC
>Ga0214919_10004393_pt1 | contig 20655 bp, 18 predicted proteins | sample LL1503_MetaG_FD_177994 | JGI IMG/M metagenome (GOLD analysis project Ga0214919, IMG submission 177994) | Freshwater microbial communities from Lake Lanier, Atlanta, Georgia, United States - LL-1503 | ecosystem: Environmental > Aquatic > Freshwater > Lake | place: USA: Georgia | collected... | reverse complement strand
GTTGGCCTGAGGCCGTAGTGAAATTCTCTGCAGGAAGTGCGAAAAAAGCGCGATATGCCATGGAGTGCCCGTCGATTAGCAATAGGCGTTTACTCATGGGCACATCCTAGGTTGCCCGCTAGAATACTTCTCATGATCAATGAAGAGTTTCTGAAGTTTTATAAAGAGCGCGGTAGTGGCGCACTAGATCAAAAAATGGGCATTGTTATTACCGAAGCCCAAGAGGGACGAATCGTGGGCACTATGCCCGTTGATGGAAATACGCAACCCATGGGTCTTTTACATGGTGGAGCTAATGTCGTACTTGCCGAGAGTTTAGGTTCTATAGGTACATCACTGCATGCAGGCCCAACAAGAAAAATAGTTGGGGTTGATATCAATGCCACTCATCACAAGTCAGCAACTACCGGACTTGTAACTGGCGTTGCAACTGCTATTTCCTTAGGTAAAACCTTATGCAGCTGGGAAATCATTATTACTAATGAACAAGGTCAGCGCACATGCACCGCCCGCATTACCTGCCTGATTCTTGCCGAGCGCTAAATTAAGAGTGCGCGCCGGTTCCTAAATAAGCTTCTCGCACTGCTGGATCATTAAGTAAATCAGAGGCCTTTGCCTCTTTCACGACGTGACCGATTTCTAAAATATATGCTCTATGCGCACGCTGTAGCGCTTGTTGAGCATTTTGCTCAACGAGAAGGATAGTTACGCCATCTTTGTTGATCTCAGTGATGATTCGGAAAATATTGGCAATCATTTGAGGGGCAAGACCCATGGAAGGTTCATCCAGCAAAAGGACTTTAGGGCGAGCCATAAGGGCGCGACCGATAGCTAACATCTGCTGCTCACCACCTGAAAGTGTGCCACCAGCTTGAAAAGCGCGCTCTTTTAATCGAGGGAATAAGTGATACACCTTGTCTAGATCTTCGCTCATTTCATTCTTACGATTCTTGCGGTTGTACTTTCCCATCTCAAGATTCTCAAGAACCGTCATTCCAGGAAAAATTCCGCGACCTTCTGGGGCTTGAGAAAGTCCCAACGAGACGCGCTCATGGGCTGGCATCTTTGAAATATCTTGGCCATCGAAAATAATCTGACCACTAGAGACTGGACGTAAGCCAGAAATCGTCTTGAGCATTGTTGTCTTGCCTGCACCATTTGCACCGATGAGTGTGACGATCTCACCTTCATTAACTACTACAGAGACACCTTTAATTGCCTCGATCTTTCCATAGTGAACATGAAGATCTTTAATTTCAAGACGCATCGTCAGGAACTCCTAAATAGGCTTCAATAACCCGTGAATCATTTTGAACTACCGATGGAAGATCATCTGCAATCTTTTGACCAAAATCTAAAACTACAACGCGGTCAGAGATGCCCATGATCAATGACATATCGTGCTCGATAAGAAGGACGGTATATCCAGCGTCTCTAATCTTTTTAATCGTGTTAGCCAGCTCCACCTTTTCGGCTGGATTAAATCCCGCGGCAGGTTCGTCAAGAAGAATCAAACGTGGAGATGTTCCCATCGCACGCGCAATTTCTAAGCGACGTTGAACACCGTACGGTAAGTTCTTGGCCAGGCGATCGGAGTACTCATCGATTCCAATGAACTCCAAAATTTCATGAGCTTTTGCCCGGTTTGCCTTCTCTTCACGTCTTGCGCGAGGTAATCCGAATAGTGCACCAATAACGCCTGACTTCTTGTGTACATCAGTTGCGGTAATGACATTTTCCAGCGCAGTCATATCGCCCCACAAGCGGATGTTTTGAAAAGTTCTAGCGATTCCACCTTTAGTTATTTCATGGCGGGATTTTCCAGCAACACTTCCACCTTCAAATAAAACATCTCCTGATGTTGCTTGGTAGACGCCGGTGATCACATTGAAAACAGTTGTTTTTCCTGCGCCATTGGGGCCAATCAGCGCAAGGATCTCTTGAGGCATGACCTTAATATTTACCTCATTTAGTGCGACAACACCACCAAATTGCATGGTGAGATTCTTGAGTTCAAGAATAGGAGTGGTCATTATGATTCAACTCCGCTCTTCACCTTTACGGGCAGGGCTTTTTCGCGCTTTTTACGTGGTAATAAACCATCGGGCCTAAAGTTCATAGTGACTACCAAAACAACACCGAATACTAGAAGTCGTGCATCTGAGAGAAAGCGAATACGGTCAGGCAAATATCCAAGAATCACGGCGCCAACTATAACTCCCCATATATTTCCGATTCCACCGAAAACGATGCAAGAAAGAATGAGGATGGAAACGTTGAGCGTGAACATTTCGGGAGCAATAAATAGATTCTTTGAGGCAAAGAGAACTCCAGCGGCGCCGCCAATTGCAGCGCCTAAAGTAAAGGACCAAATCTTGTAGCGCAGCGTTGGAACACCCATGAGCTCTGCGGCATCTTCATCTTGTCGAATCGCCTCCCATGCGCGTCCTGGGCGACGAACAGATAGTCTGCGAACTAGCCAAATAACCAGAAGAATCATTACAAGTGTTGTCCAGAAAAATAACTTCTGATTAAAAATATTGTATTCCTGGCCTAAAATATTGGGCGGCATTGGTACGTTTGCAATTCCATTAGGGCCACCAGTTGACTCAGAGTTCAAGGCAACGATTCGTACAATTTCTCCGAAACCTAAGGTAACGATTGCAAGATAATCCCCGCGCAGTCGAAGAGTAGGAAGCCCTAGTAACACTCCCGCCAACATGGAAAGTCCGATGCCAATTGGCATAATTTCCCACGTGTTCAGTCCAGTGTGGGTACCAAGCAAAGCCATTGTGTATGCACCGATGGCAAAGAAGGCTACGTAGCCAAGATCGAGCATTCCAGATTTACCAACAACAATATTTAATCCAAGTGACATCAGTACAAACATCGCGATCGGATAGACCAGGACTGAATCAAAGGCGGCAACAGGTGTTGCTAGAAAAGTTCCACCTGCATAAGGGAGCAAGCAAATTAAGAATAGTGTCACCAAAACTATTGCTACTCGTACAGGGCGATTAGAGCGTTCCCATACTCCGGCTCCGAGATCTCGTAGGTTCATGATTATGCCCTCGTCTGCTGAATGGCTTCGCCAAATAGACCATTCGGTCTAAATAAAAGCACCAGCACTAAAGTAATAAAAACAGTTACTGCCTTCCACTGTGTTCCCAAAACTGCTGAAGCATAAGTTTCGAGCAAGCCGAGGGCTATTCCCCCAGCGAATGCACCGCGGATATTTCCAATTCCTCCTAGAACGGCCGCAGTAAAGGCGGCTAGGCCCATGGAGAAGCCGATGTTGAATTTTGTATTTTCATACACGGTCACAAAGAAAAATGACGCTGCGCCAGTCATGAGTCCACCAATGAGAAATGTGGTTGAAATGACGCGGTTGAGATTGACTCCCATGAGTTTGGAGGCATCTTCGTTCATTGACACTGCACGAATTGCCTTACCCATACGAGAAAGCTTTACGAAACGATCGAGCAAAATGAAGATAATTGAGGCTGCAACGATTGTCAGAACGTTATCAATTCTGATATTCGCTCCCCACAGCGTTCCTAGCGAAATCTTCTCTAATACTCGTCCACTACCTGTAGGTCGTGAGTGCGTTAAAAGGCGCATCGTCTCTGACAAAACAATTGAAATACCGATTGCCGAGATTAATGTCGCTAATTTATTCGTACCTCTAGCTCGAAGTCGGCGATAAGCAACGAACTCGACAAAGACGGCTACAACAGCCGAAGTAAGCATTGAAGCTATGAGCGATAGAAGCAGAATGAGCACTAAGCGGAAACCGGTTGAATGCGTAGTAAGAGATGTGTAATGGAAAACATCACGTGTAATAACTACGGTTGCAAAAGTTCCAAACATAAAAATCTCTGAGTTAGCGAAGTTAATCATTCGCAAGACGCCGTAAACCATGGTGTAACCAAGTGAGATCAAGACATAAATAAAACCTAAAGCGATTCCAGAGATTGTGAGAGACCAAAACTGATCAATTAGAACTGAAAACATTCTTCTCCTTTAATCAGTACCTGGAAACTCTACCAAATGTTGCGCTTAAACATTAAAGAATGGGTGCCTTAGAACGTTCCGAAGAACTCCAAGGCACCCACTCCTATTAAAATGTATTACTTAATCTGGCCCTTACTTACAACTTTGCCATTTGTGATGACGAAGCCGTTAATAAAGCCTGCTCCAGCTGTATCGCCGAAACGGTCAAAGCTAATCGTGTTACCGGCAACGCCAGTTCCTGAGTAAGCATTGATCCAGTTAAGCATTGCTAGACGTGTTAACTTTCCAGCCTTGATACCAGCCAAGATGATATTTGTTGCGTCATATGACTCAACAGCATAAACACCCGAAGCAACACCCATTGCAGCCTTGAACTTAACTTCAAGGGCAGGATCAGCATCTGCTAGAGGAATTGTTCCACCAGTTAGACGTGCGCCTTCTGCATCTTTACCTGCAAGGTCAGCGAATTCTTGGTTAAGAACGCCATCTCCGCCTGCAAATATACCCTTGTAGCCAGCTCCACGGAGCTGCTTGATGAGCTTAGATGCCTGTGAGAAATAACCTGTGTAGATAACTACGTTTGCATCAGTTGACTTGATCTTTGAAAGTGTTGCAGAGAAGTCTGTTGCATCGTTTGGAATACTGTCTTTTCCAACGAGAGTTGACTTTGCAACCTGCTTAAGAACATAGTCACGAAGTCCAGTTGAATATGAAGACTGGTCATCGATGACGTAAACCTTAGGTGAAGCTACACCTTGTACTGCGTACTTAGCCAAGGCTGGGCCCTGCTTAGCATCAGTTGAAGGAATACGGTGGAATACAGGGCCGCCGAATGAAGCCTTATCTTTTGGATTTGTCAGTGAAACGCGTGTTGCTGATGGTGAAATCATTGGCAAGTTACCAGCCTTGTAGTAAGGCAATGATGCAATAGTTGCACCTGAGTAAGCAGGTCCTACAACAGCGATAATGTTTTTGTTAGCAGCTGTTCCTGGAGCAACAGTTCCAGCAACTGATGGATCGCCTTGATCATCTACTGAAACCAATGTCACCTTAACTGCTGGATTTGTGTCGTTGTATTGCTTGAGAGCAAACTTAACTGCGTTCTGCTCATCGATACCAGTTTGTGCTTCTCCACCTGAAAGTGGACCTTGGTAGGCAATTGCAACAGTGGTTACCTTTGCAGCTGCTTGCGCCTGTGAAATTGAAACTACGCCTAGAGCGAGAGTTGCAGTTGCAGCGACGGCAAGAGCCTTTTGAATCTTCTTATTCATGTGTGGCCTTTCCTGTTCTCTTTTTCCCGGGACAGGGAGGAGACGAGGGTACTGGCAAAGGGTTATTTCGTACAACCCGAATTGAGCGCAAAATCACCCCAAATCCCGGGGCTCTTACCAATTATGTCTCAGGAACAGCGTCTGGACTGATGACTGCTTGGGCGACTTGTTTCATGGTCAGGCGACGATCCATGGCGGCACGTTGGATCCATGAGAAAGCCTCGGGCTCTGAGAGATTGAGCGCCTTCATCAAAATTCCTTTAGCCCTGTCAATCAGCTTTCGCGTCTCTAATCGCTCATGCAAATCAGCGACCTCCTCGGCAAGAGATCTCATTTGCAGATGCCTACTTATTGCAATCTCTATAGCTGGAATCAAATCTGAGATTGTGAATGGTTTTACAACATATGCCATGACACCCGCATCGCGCGCTCTATCAATTAACTCTTTTTGAGAAAATGCGGTCAACATTAATACCGGAGCTAAGGTAATTATTTTTTCAGCGGCAGAAATCCCATCCATCACGGGCATTTTTACATCCAGAATTGCAAGATCTGGTTTGTGCAGAATTGCTAAATCAACTGCCTCTTGTCCATTGGTTGCCTCGGCAACGATTTCATACCCGGCACCTTGCAACATTTCAACAAGATCCATGCGGATGAGCGCCTCATCTTCAGCAACCAAGATGCGAATGCTCATAATCTATTTATCCTTTCGGAGTGTAAAAATAATTTAACGTGCCCCGAGTCGGATTCGAACCGACACTATGCAGTGTTTGAGACTGCCCTCTCTACCGTTGGAGTACCGAGGCTTACCAAGGAATCTTAGCGGTAGGCAGGGGCGACGCCACCAACGGCATCTCCCACGCGGTGAACGCGCATTGCATTGGTCGAACCTGGAATTCCTGGAGGTGATCCAGCAACGATCATGACGCTGTCGCCGATAGTGGCGCGACCTGAGTCAATAAGAACGGTATCGACCAATTTCACCATTTCATCAGTTGCTCCGACGATGGGAGTCAACATGGACTCAACGCCCCATGTAAGGGCCAATCGGTTATAGGTACCAACTTCTGGTGTCATTGCAAGAATTGGAATGGGTGAACGAAGTCGGGACATTCTGCGGGCGGAGTCACCGCTCTGTGTAAATGCAACGAGGTATTTTGCACCGACAATTGCTCCTACTTCAGTAGCAGCTTTAGTGATTGCGCCACCCTTAGTGCGTGGCGCGGTCTTTATTGGACGGATGCGGTCTAGTCCACCCTCTTCGGTCTTTTGAATAATGCGCGCCATCGTTTGTACAGCTTCTATTGCAAACTCGCCAACACTTGTCTCGCCAGAAAGCATCAACGCATCTGCACCATCTAAAACTGCGTTCGCGCAATCCGTAGCCTCTGCGCGAGTTGGGCGTGAATTTGTGATCATTGAATCAAGCATCTGAGTCGCAACAATGACCGGCTTGGCCATATCACGCGCAAGCTCAACACATAGTTTTTGAACTAGTGGAACATCTTCGATAGGAAGCTCTACGCCGAGATCACCGCGTGCAACCATGATGCCATCAAAGGCTTCAACGATTTCTACGATATTTTCAACGGCTTGGGGTTTTTCAATTTTTGCAATTACTGGAAGACGGATACCTTCTTCATCCATAATCTTATGTACATCTTCAATATCTGCAGCATTTCGAACAAATGAAAGTGCAATAAAATCAGCACCGGCGCGAATTCCCCAACGAAGGTCTTGAATATCTTTCTCCGACATCGCTGGAACAGAGACTGCAACTCCCGGCAAGTTGATTCCTTTATTGTTACTTACAGCGCCAGGTTCAATGACTTTAGTTACGACATCATTACCTTTTACTTCTACAACTTCGACTGTAACTTTTCCATCATCAATGAGAATTCGATCTCCTGGCTTACAGTCTCCGGGTAAGCCTTTGTATGTTGTGCCTACACGTTCCTTTGTTCCATCAATCTCATCGGTTGTGATCGTAAAAATATCTCCGCGGGCTAAATCGTGAGGGCCGGCAGCAAAACGCGCTAAGCGAATCTTTGGCCCCTGTAAATCAACTAAAATTGCAACTGGTCGCCCAGCAGCCGAAGCTGCAGCTCGAACTTGATCCAAGCGCGCTTGGTGCTCTTCATAGGAGCCGTGAGAGAGGTTAAGGCGGGCCATATTCATGCCTGCATCAATCAGCTCTTTAACTTTTTCCGGTGACTCAACCGCTGGACCCATTGTGCACACTATTTTCGCTCTACGCATGGGGCAACCTTAAACCATCAATTGACGGGTAGTGGGTTCAATTGGTGTAGGAAGTTGTGAATCACCAGTGAGATATCTATCAACTGCTGAAGCTGTGCTTCGTCCCTCGGCAATAGCCCAAACAATCAAGGACTGTCCTCGTCCAGCATCTCCAGTAACGAAGATACCCTCATCATTTGCTGCGAAATTTGAATCTCTCTTGATGGTGCCGCGATCATCGACTTCTAATTCTAACTGAGTTAATAAAGGTGATTTCTCTGGTCCAGTAAATCCCATCGCTAGAAAAACAAAGTCCGCTGGAATCTCCTTTTCTGTTCCCGGTACAGCTTCGAATTTTCCATTGGCGAAAACAGTTTCAACAATCTTTAACGCTCTCAGATTTCCATCTGAATCACCTAAGAACTCTTCCGTACTGACTGAAAAGAGCCGGTTATCTTTCTCTTCATGTGCACTGGATACTCTGTAAATCATTGGGTATGTCGGCCACGGTTGTGAAGCTGGACGCTCTTCGGTTGGCCTTGGCATGATTTCAAGTTGAGTAACACTTGCTGCACCTTGGCGAATTGAAGTTCCTAAGCAATCTGCGCCAGTATCTCCGCCTCCCAAAATTACGACATGCTTTCCGGCAACATTAATATCAGGCTCATCAACTTCACCGAGGGCTTGTTTGTTGCCCCACGGTAGAAATTCCATAGCTTGATATACACCTTTTAAATCACGTCCCTTAATTGAAAGATCCCGCCACTGAGTCGCACCAACCGCTAATACAATTGCATCGTATTTCTTGCGCAGTGCTGAACCAGTGAGCTCTCCCCCGACATCAACGCCGGCACGAAAACGTGTGCCCTCTTTTTCCATCTGTTCGAGGCGACGATCAAGAATATGTTTTTCCATTTTAAATTCTGGAATTCCATACCGAAGAAGCCCGCCGATTTTGTCGGCTCGCTCGTAGACAACAACGGTATGTCCAGCACGTGTTAGTTGCTGTGCTGCCGCAAGCCCAGCTGGTCCAGAGCCAACAACGGCTACAGTCTTTCCGGTTAGGCGATCTGGCGCTAAGGGCTTTACATCGCCAGTCGCAAAGGCCTCTTCAATGGTGCGCAGCTCAACCTGCTTGATTGTTACTGCATCTCTATTGATTCCAACTACACATGCAGTCTCACATGGCGCTGGGCAGAGTCGACCTGTGAACTCAGGAAAGTTATTAGTTGCATGCAAACGATCGATCGCTTCGTGAGTATCTCCACGCCAAATCAGATCGTTCCACTCCGGAATCAGATTTCCGAGTGGGCAACCGCTATGGCAGAACGGAATCCCACAGTCCATGCAACGACCTGCTTGCTTTTGTAAATGCTCAAAACTTTGTGGCTCATAGACTTCACGCCAATCTTGGATGCGCACATCTACAGGACGTCGAGTCGGTGTTTCACGCGGGGTAGTAATAAAACCCTTTGGATCAGCCAAGTGCTGCTACCTCCATAACTAATTCATCAACCGGCAAACCTTCACGAGTTGCTCGTGCCATTGCCTCGAGGACACGCGCATAATCACGCGGCATAACTAATGAGATGCGATGAATCGCACTGTCCCAGTCCGCCAAGATTTCTGTAGCAATGAGTGAATCTGTTTGTGCTTTAAAGTTTTCGATAATAGTTTTTAAAACGCCTTGTTGATCTTCAGGTACGGCTAATACGTCGACCATATCCGCATTTACATGAGCAGGTTCTAGATCTAAAACAAAGGCTCTTCCGCCTGACATACCTGCAGCAAAATTTCGGCCAGTTTGACCTAGGACTACTACGGTTCCACCCGTCATGTATTCGCATCCATGATCGCCGATACCTTCAACGATTGCAGTTGCTCCAGAGTTTCTTACGCAGAAGCGCTCTCCAACTACTCCGCGAATCATAATTTCACCAGATGTTGCGCCATAACCAATAACATTTCCAGCAATGACGTTTTCATGCGAAAGATAGGTAGAAGCCTCATCAGGGCGAACAATCACGCGACCACCTGAGATTCCCTTACCTACATAGTCATTTGAATCACCGTAGAGGCGAAGTGTTAATCCACTTGGGATAAAGGCTCCGAGTGATTGTCCAGCAGATCCTCGTAGCGTGATGTCGATTGTTGAATCAGCTAAACCAGCGCCACCAAATCGGCGTGTAATTTCTGCGCCTAACATCGTTCCTACTGTGCGATTAACGTTGCGTACCGGAAGATCAATTCGCACTAGTTCTTTACGCTCAAGTGCGGCCTCTGATAAACGGACCAATTGATTATCTAGCGCTGCATCCAGACCATGTTCTTGTTGAATGGTGTTGTGCAGTGGGCTATCAACATCGGGGCGAACCAATAATGGTGAAAGATCTAAACCACTAGCTTTCCAATGCTCAACCGCGCGACGAGTCTCTAAATATTCAACATGACCAATAGCTTCCAAAAGTGTTCGGAAACCTAAACTTGCAAGAATTTCGCGAACTTCTTCGGCGATGTATTCAAAGAAAGTCTCAACGAACTCAGGCTTTCCGCTAAATTGCTTACGTAGCTCAGGATTTTGAGTCGCTACTCCCACTGGACATGTATCTAAATGACACACACGCATCATGATGCAACCTGACACCACCAACGGTGCAGTTGCAAAACCGAACTCCTCGGCGCCCAAGAGCGCTGCAATAACTACATCGCGACCGGTTTTTAACTGTCCATCAGTTTGTACAACGATGCGATCACGCAAATTATTAAGAAGCAACGTCTGTTGAGTCTCAGCTAACCCCAATTCCCATGGTGCGCCTGCATGCTTAAGTGAAGTAAGAGGAGAAGCACCAGTTCCTCCATCATGGCCGGAGATAAGAACAACGTCGGCATGGGCTTTACTTACGCCAGCAGCAACCGTTCCCACGCCAACTTCAGCAACTAGTTTTACGTGTACACGAGCATTCTTGTTCGCATTTTTTAAATCATGAATTAGTTGCGCTAAATCTTCAATTGAATAAATATCGTGATGCGGTGGTGGAGATATAAGTCCCACCCCTGGAGTTGAATAGCGCACCTTAGCAATCCACGGATACACCTTGTTGCCTGGTAACTGTCCACCCTCGCCAGGCTTTGCTCCTTGAGCAATCTTTATCTGTATGTCATCAGAGTTAACTAAGTACTCACTTGTTACACCGAAGCGACCCGATGCAACCTGTTTGATCGCTGAGCGCTTTGAGTCACCGTTTTCCATTGCTACGAAGCGTGAAGGGGCTTCTCCGCCTTCACCGGTATTTGATTTGCCACCTAGGCGGTTCATTGCAATCGCTAAAGTTTCATGGACTTCTTGTGACACTGAGCCATAGGACATCGCTCCAGTTGAGAAGCGTGCAATGATTGCACTGGCAGACTCAACTTCATCAATTGATATTGGGCTTTGATTTTTGAACTCAAATAGCCCGCGTAAAGTCATTAAGCGCGTGCTTTGCTCGTTGACTCTATTTGTATAGCGCTTAAAGACATCATATTTCTTAGTACGAGTGGAGTGTTGCAAAGTAAAGACTGTCTCTGGATCAAAGAGGTGTGGTTCACCTTCGCGGCGCCATTGATACTCTCCACCAATCGGCAGACGTTTTGTTCCAGGAATTTCTCCCCCTGGTGGATAAGCGATGTTGTGACGGGCAATAGTTTCTTGTGCAATTACATCTAAGGAGACTCCGCCAAGACGTGATGTTGTTCCGACGAAATACTCATCAACAACTTCTTTACTCAGACCAATCGCTTCAAAAACTTGTGCTCCCGTATAAGAAGCAATGGTGCTAATTCCCATCTTTGACATTACTTTAAGAACACCTTTTCCTAAAGATTTAATGAGATTTCGTACGGCTTTTTCTGGCGTGATCCCAGTGATGACGCCCTGTAAAACTAAATCTTCGGCACTTTCCATCGCTAGATACGGGTTAACCGCTGCGGCTCCATAACCAATAAGTAAGGCAACATGGTGAACTTCGCGTACATCGCCAGCTTCTACAACTAACCCAACTTTAGTACGTGTCTTTTGTCGAATGAGATGGTGGTGAACGGCTGAGGTTAAAAGAAGTGATGGGATTGGTGCATCTTCTGCATCACCATCACGGTCGGACAAAACAATTATTCGTGCGCCTCTATCAATAGCCGCTGAGACCTCTGCCTTAATCTCGTCTAAACGTTGGCGCAATGATGCTCCACCGCCAGCAACTAAGAACAGACCACGAACAACATGTGCCTCTAAACCTGGGTGATCTCCATCGGCATTCACATGGATTATTTTTGCAAGTTCATCATTATCTATGACTGGAAAGGCTAGAGAAATCTGACGGCACGAGGATGGTCCGGGATCAAGAAGATTATGCTCTGGCCCCATGGATGTTCCTAATGAGGTTACTAACTCTTCACGAATAGCGTCCAGCGGTGGATTAGTTACTTGAGCAAATAATTGCGAGAAGTAATCAAAGATTAAACGTGGCTTGTCGGATAACGCTGCGATGGGAGTGTCAGTTCCCATCGAACCTAAAGCTTCCATTCCATTTCGCGCCATAGGAGTAATCAAAATACGAAGCTCTTCTTCGGTATAACCAAAAGCTCTTTGCCGACGTACTACCGATGAGTGCGGATAGACAATGTGTTCGCGGGCTGGAAGATCATTGAGCTTGACCATTCCACCATGGAGCCAATCTCCATAAGGCGCAGCACTTGCTAACTCTTCTTTAATCTCATGGTCTTCAATGATGCGACCAGACTCAATGTCTACAAGAAACATTTTCCCAGGCTGCAGGCGACCCTTGCGCGCAATATTTTCTGGCGCGATATCTAAAACTCCGACTTCGGATGCAAGAACTACTAAGCCATCTTTAGTAACCCAAAAACGTGACGGACGCAGTCCGTTGCGATCTAGCACCGCTCCAACTTGATGACCGTCGGTAAATGTCACGCACGCTGGTCCATCCCATGGCTCCATAAGAGAGGCATGGAATGCATAAAAATTCCTACGTGCTTCAGACATCGATGTGTGATTTTCCCAGGCTTCAGGAATCATCATGAGCACCGCGTGAGGCAATGAACGTCCACCCAAATAGAGAAGTTCTAGAACCTCATCAAAGGAGGCAGAATCGCTGCCGGACATTTCAACTATTGGAAAAAGACGCTTCAAATCACCCGGGATCAAATCTGATTCCAGTAGAGATTCACGTGCGCGCATCCAGTTTCGATTTCCCTTAACGGTATTGATTTCACCATTGTGCGCGATGTAGCGATAAGGGTGAGCTAAGGGCCAGGATGGAAAAGTATTTGTAGAAAAACGTGAGTGCACGAGAGCTAGTGGTGAAACTACGCGTGCGTCACTCAAATCTGGGAAAAACTCTTCGAGTTGTCCAGTTGTAAGCATTCCTTTATAAACAATTGTCTGTGATGACAGAGAAGGAAAATAAAGCTTCAATCCATGCTCGGCGCGCTTTCGAAGACAATAAACCATGCGCTCTAGAACTAAGCCAGTTTCATTTTTTAAGCCACTGACAAAAAGTTGTTTAAAATCTGGCATTACTGACAGGGCGGTTTTTCCAAGTGATGCCGAATTGATGGGAAGTGCGCGCCAACCCAGAACTTTCAAACCTTCTAAGGCTGCAAGTTCGCCAATCGACTTAGTTACATCGACTCCTGCCTCAATAAATGCGATTCCCGTTGCATATGATCCAGCGGCAGGAAGTGCAAAATCTGTAACCTCTTGATAGAACTGATCTGGAATACGGATAAGAATTCCAGCACCATCGCCACTATCTGGTTCTGCGCCAGATGCACCGCGATGTTCTAGGTTTCGCAGTGCGGTCAGCGCCTTTTCCACTATGTCATGTGTGGCAATTTTATTAAGTGTTGCAACCATGGCTACACCGCATGCATCATGTTCTTGAGCAGGGCTATAGAGCCCTTGTGCATGTGGATAGTTGGACGGCAATGCCATAGGTATGAACTCCGCTTGTTAAATGAGATGCGGGACAACCTTGGCCCAAGTACAAATAATGTGCTGGGTAAAGACTAGCAAGAAACCAGCAATTTGCGAGGGCTTAGATGCCAGATACCTGGGCGATCTGGCCGATACCAGCTGTGATGAGCATGCCCAAACTGCCACCAATAATGACGCGAAGTGTTGTGCTCAAAACACGGGCGCCAGCAGTTCTAGCGCTAATTACACCAGTGAGAATCAGGCCAGCAACGGTAAAGCCAACGATGCTCCATGCCTTAGCGCCAAGAGTTGGAGCAAAAGCGCCAGCGAAAGGCACCAATCCGCCGGCAGTAAAACTAATGGCAGAGGCGATCGCTGCTTGAACTGGGCGAGCTTTTGTGTGTGGATGTTGACCGAGTTCATCTCGCAAGTGCGCAGCAAGTGGATCAATATTGTGCATCTGCGTTGCTACCTCTAATGCAAGTTCTGCGCTTAGTCCTCGATTGATGTAAATGTGTTGAAGCTCCAACAATTCAGCTTCTGGATCTGCAGCTAAATGTTCAATTTCAAGTAATCGATCTGACTCTTCAACATCGTTTTGGGAACGAACGGAAACATATTCACCGACGGCCATTGACATCGCGCCTGCAGTAATACCCGCAATACCTGCAGTGACAAGAAAATCATTTTTCCCGGCAGCTACGACACCAATCATCAGCGATGCAGTTGAGACTAATCCATCATTTGCACCCAATACCGCAGCACGAAGCCAACCTGCGCGGTGTGTGCGGTGGCTCAAATTACGCTGATATACCTCTTCTAATGTCATAGAAATATTCTACCTGACTTTATTGTCGTAACTTCGGAATTCTAAGAAAAACCGTTAAAGAGCCAATAGCAACAAGGATGCTCACCCAGATATTGATACGCAGTCCGCCAATTAAATGTGCTGAATCGATACGGAGGGACTCAATGGCTAATCGTCCTATGCAGTAACCAAAAACGTACAAGGCAAATACTTGCCCCGCTTGTAAAAATCTGCCGAATTTTAAAAGGAGTAGGGCTAGCAAAGCGCACCAGATTGCTTCATAAAGAAAAGTAGGGTGAAAGGTTGCAAACTCTGAAAATCCCTGCGGACGATCTCCCACCGGGATCTCTAATCCCCATGGTGCATCAAGTGGTCGCCCAAAAAGTTCGTGATTAAACCAGTTTCCAAAACGACCAATCCCTTGGGCTAGCAAGACTCCTGGGGCCAAAGCATCCATAAAATATGCGAAGGGAACTAGATCCAGTGTTTTAGTGAGTCTGCGATAACGCCACCATGCGGCCACGGTGCCAAGAGCGATAGCGCCCCAAATTCCAAGGCCACCTTCCCAGATTTTAAATGCATCTAGAGGGTGTCCCCCTTTCCCGAAGTAAGCATCTGGTGAAGTGAGTACATGATAAATACGACCACCGATGATTCCAACAGGTACGGCTGTAATCGCTACTTCTGCGACAACTGACTTAGTTTCTGGTGCACTGGCATTAAAGCGCTTATCACCTAACCAGATAGCAACTGCGATTCCCGTGATTATGCATAATGCATACATGTGAACCGTAAGCGGTCCGATTTCCAAGACCGAAAATGTTGGCGATGGAATCGAACGTAGCAAAATTTAGCCAGCCTCTACTGCCAAGCGGAATTCGTTGTTGTCATAGGACGCTGACTTTGCTTGCCACAGTTTTCCGTTGATAAATACCGTAGGAGTGCCTGTGACTTTATATTTTGCCATGGAATCATAACTAGCTTTTACATTATCGAATTTAGAGGCTTTATTGATGCAGTCAGTAAAGCTCTTCGATTTTAATCCAATGTATCCACCAATTTTTATCAAATTTGCATTCGAATAAAAGCCAGAGTTTCCAAGTTTTGGTTGAAGTAAATAAATAGCCTTGTGCATATCTAGATAGCGGCCTTCATCTGCAGCACAGAACTCAGCGTTGGCTGCTCGTACAGATTCCTCACCCTCAAATGAGAGCACATGGAAAACTACTGTTGCTTTTTTTGTTCGAATAAGATCATCTACATAGTTACCGTTTGACTCTTCAAACATTCGGCAATACGGGCACTGAGGATCTTCCCAAATATCAATTTGCGTCTTACTTCCTGGATTTAAAACTATTCCTGAACCTTGCGCAGGATCGACGGTTGCATTTACTACCTTGGTCAATTTGTAATCTTTGAGACCAGCAAATGATTCAGAGGCTTTGGTTGATTGACTCATCATTGAAAAAACTACGCCTGTAATTACTACAAGTGCAACCATTCCTATTACTAACCAGCGAGTGAAATTGTCGCCGCCGGAAGTTGCCTGTGCCTTGGATTGCTTTGCCATTACTGCTCCTTGATGTGAGTTGCGAGTTTTTCAACCCCTAAACGCCCGTAGGGGAAAAAGTATAGGTAAGCCGCGCTTAAAACCAATCCAGCATCACGCAGGATTTCAACAAAATACGCGCGATGCGCCGTCGCGGCCTTAGCGGAATCAATCGCGCCTCCACCGCCGAAGCAGCCACAATCAATCAGGATACCTCTGGCCCAAACGGAGATTATCGCGCCGATAAACATCACCATTACTACCCCGCCCGTGATGGCAGCGAAACGAACTGAGAGACCGATGATGAGTAGTAACCCAATCGCAATTTCTAGCCATGGAAGTGCATAACCGAATATGTGAGCAATCTGGGTCGGCAAAATCTTATAAGAGGCTACCGCACCCGCTGAATCTTCAGGTGATAGCGCTTTTATGCCGCCAGCAACTACTAGAACTCCGCCCAATACAAGACGGAAAATAAGTGTAAGCAGCGGTTGAAATTTCGCATTGAGAGTTTTCATCGGCCCTCTCTGACTCCAGCAACTAATTCTTTAGCCAGGGCTGAAATTGCATCTAGGCCATCTTTTTCATTGGCAGCGTTAAGAAGTAACTTAATGAAAGCTGAGCCAACAATCACTCCATCGGCATATCCAGCTACTTCTCGAGCTTGTTCACGCGTTGATACGCCAAGACCCACAGCGACAGGCAGTGAAGTTGTTGAGCGAACCCGTGACACTAAATCTCGTGCATCAACTGAGACACTAGTACGCGCTCCAGTAACTCCCATGATGCTTGCCGCATAAACAAAGCCACCAGTCTTTGATGTAACTTTTCCAATTCGCTCGTCGCTACTGCTTGGAGCAACAACATATATAGGATTAATCTGATGTTTATCGGTCGCAACTAACCACTGCGCCGATTCTTCAATCGTTAAGTCTGGCGTAATAACACCCGAACCGCCATTGTCAGCGATTGATTGTGCGAATTTATCTACTCCATATTTTTGAATCGGATTCCAGTACGTCATAACAACGCTTGCAACACCACAATCACTTGCCGTTTTCAATGCAGTAAAAACATCTGAAGCATTTGTCCCAGCTCGCAAAGAAATATCGGCCGCTTCTTGAATAGTGGGTCCATCCATTACTGGATCACTATATGGAAATCCAATTTCTATAGCATCTACCCCTGCGGCAGCTAACGCTGCGATTGCTTTTTTGCATCCCTCAATCGATGGAAATCCCGCAGGTATATAAGCAATGAGCGCAGCTCGATTTTGGGCTCTTACTTTTTCAAATAATTGATCGAGGGGTGTACTCACAGTGGAATTCCAAAATACTGGGCAGCCGTTTGCACATCTTTATCTCCGCGTCCAGACAAGTTAAGCAAAAGCGTGGCATCAGGACCAACTTCTCGACCAATGATCATCGCCCCGGCTAGAGCGTGCGCAGTCTCAATTGCTGGAATAATTCCCTCTGTCTTACAGAGAAGCGAAAAAGCCTCCATCGCTTGACTATCAGTGATTGCTCGATACTCAGCGCGGCCGACGTCATGCAGATATGCATGCTCTGGGCCGACACCTGGGTAATCTAAACCTGCCGAGATCGAATGAGACTCAATTGTTTGACCATTCTCATCTTGTAATACATATGAGCGAGTTCCATGCAATACACCTGGAGATCCACCAGTGATTGTTGCTGCGTGTCGTCCAGTTTCAACTCCATCACCGCCGGCTTCAAAGCCAATCAACCGTACGCCGGCATCTGGAATAAATGCATGAAATATTCCTATTGCATTTGAACCGCCGCCAACACATGCAAGGACTGCATCAGGAAGTTTCCCAGTTAACGCCAATACTTGCGCACGCGCTTCTTCTCCGATGATCTTGTGAAAATCGCGAACCATAGTTGGGAATGGGTGCGGACCGGCAACGGTTCCAAGAAGATAATGTGTATCGGCAACATTTGTGACCCAGTCACGCATCGCTTCGTTAATTGCATCTTTTAAAGTGCGCGAACCGGAGGTAACTGGAACAACTTCTGCACCCAATAATTTCATTCGTGCAACATTGAGAGATTGTCTGCGAGTATCTTCTTCGCCCATATAAACGACGCATTCAAGGCCCATCAGGGCTGCTGCTGTTGCTGAAGCCACACCATGTTGACCGGCACCAGTTTCAGCGATGATGCGCTTTTTTCCCATTCGCTTAGTGAGTAAAGCTTGACCTAAAACATTGTTAATCTTGTGACTGCCGGTGTGGTTGAGATCTTCGCGCTTGAGCAAAATACGCGCACCGCCTGCATGCTCAGCAAAGCGTGGAACCTCGGTGATAATGCTTGGGCGACCTGTATATGTTCGATGGAGTTCGGCTAACTCAGATTGAAAAACTGGATCCACCTTCGCGCTTGCATGGGCAGCTTCAAGCTCATTGAGAGCACCAATAAGTGCTTCAGGTACAAAGCGGCCACCATATTCACCGAAGTGGCCATCAAAAATCTGCGAATCAACGCTCATTGTTCAAGTCTACCGAGCCCTAGAAGTTCACGCACGGCAGTGGCTGGCTCTCCGGCTCGCACCAACGCCTCCCCCACGAGGATGGCGGTAGCGCCGCAATTTTGTGCATAATCAACATCTCTGCGGTTGGTAATTCCAGATTCTGCGACCCTGACCACGTCTGCAGGTAGCCGTGGAATCAACTCCGCGAAGGCGCCAGTATCTACTTCCAGAGTTTTCAAGTTACGTGAATTGACTCCCACAATTTCTGGTGAGATTTCAAGTGCACGCTCTAACTCATCATGTGTATGAACCTCAATGAGTGAACGCATACCTAGCTCACTCGCTAACTGAAAATAGTCTTTAAGTTGGTTAGCACCAAGTGCGGCGACGATAAGCAAAACTACATCGGCGCCATGTGCACGCGCTTCAAAAAACTGGTATTCATCGACCATAAAATCTTTTCGCAACACTGGAATATCTACCCTTGCACGGACTGCATCTAAATCATCCAGCGAACCACCAAATAGTCGGCGTTCAGTTAAGACGCTAATCATGCTCGCTCCTGCTTCGGCATATTGCTCGGCAAGTGCTGCTGGATCTGCAATCTGCGCTAACACACCTTTACTAGGTGAGGATCGTTTTACTTCTGCAATCAGTGACATCTCTTGCGAAAGCATCATGGCTAAAGGATCGCGCACTGCGGGTGCTCTATCTATAGCTTCTTGGATCTGGGCAAGAGAAACGCGCCGCATTGCTAAATCTTCTCGTACGCCTTCAATGATTGAATCAAGGACGCTCATTCTCGCCATCCTGACTGAGGTCTATGCCTTTATCTTGAGCGCTCCATGTATTGAGCTCTTTCGGTGTGCGCTCATATTTTGATGAGAGGCGAAACAGTTTGCTAAACACCACAACAACAGTGAAAACAAAACCAATACTTATTGCAATCGAAAAAAATTGATCCATTAACTTTTTCGCAATCTATTAGCTGCATCTACTGCACTCAAAACCGCGGCGGCCTTATTGTGGCATTCTTGATTTTCTGACTCTGGATCAGAGTCGGCAACTACTCCAGCACCTGCCTGTACGTAGGCCTTACCATCATGAATTAAGGCAGTACGAATAGCTATACATGTATCGATGTTGCCGGTGAAATCTATATATCCAACGATGCCGCCATACAGTCCTCGACGAGTTGGTTCCAACTTTTCAATAATCTCCATAGCTCGTGGCTTAGGTGCACCAGATAATGTACCGGCAGGGAAAACAGAAAATAGCGCGTCTACCGGTCTTGATTTCTCAGAAAGTTGGCCGGTAACCGTTGAAACTATGTGCATCACGTGTGAATACCGTTCGATGTGCATGAAATCAATGACTTCCACTGAACCTGCTTCGCATACACGACCAATGTCATTTCGCCCTAGATCCACCAACATTAAATGCTCTGCTCGCTCCTTAGGATCAGCCAATAATTCCTCAGCTAGGCGGTGGTCCTCATCAGGTGATGCTGAACGTTTTCTTGTCCCGGCAATCGGATGAATCATTACTTCTTTGCCATTTATCTTTACCAAAGCTTCCGGGCTGGAACCAACGACGTCTATTCCATCGTTAAAGCGCAAGAGATACATATAAGGACTTGGATTATTAAGGCGCAACATTCGATAGACATCTAATGCATCGGCAGAGCAGTCCATCGAAAATCGCTGTGAAAGTACGATTTGAAATGCTTCACCAGCCAGAATCTCTTCTTTGGCAGCTAAAACTTTGGCTTTAAAACTTTCCGAATCGATGTTTGAGCTAAATTCTGGATGTGCGTGAGTATCAATAAGTGCCACATCACCTGAGAGCGCTGAATTTAAGTCCATCTGCATTCGATCTAAGCGTTCATTGCATGATGCAAATGCTTCATCGATTCGCTCATCGCTTCCATCCCAATTAATTGCATTTGCAATTAAAGTGATGGTGCCATCACTGTGATCTAAAACAGCCAAGTCACTTGTCAACATAAAACTTAATTCAGGTAGAGGTAAATCCTTCGATGCAAGGTTTGGTAGTTTTTCTAATCTACGAACAACGTCGTAGCCCATGAAACCTACGAGACCACCAGTCAATGGGGGCAGGCCCGGGATTTTTGGAGACTTAAGGTGCTCGGCAGCTAAGCGCAAAGCAACTAAGGGATCTATCCCTGTCGGAGCACCAGCTGGCGCCGTTCCTTGCCAGTAGGCAAGACCATTGGCCTCACTGAGCGTTGCTTCACTTCGCACTCCGATAAATGAATATCGCGACCATGCCCCACCATGTTCTGCCG
>Ga0214919_10004392_pt1 | contig 20658 bp, 18 predicted proteins | sample LL1503_MetaG_FD_177994 | JGI IMG/M metagenome (GOLD analysis project Ga0214919, IMG submission 177994) | Freshwater microbial communities from Lake Lanier, Atlanta, Georgia, United States - LL-1503 | ecosystem: Environmental > Aquatic > Freshwater > Lake | place: USA: Georgia | collected... | reverse complement strand
CGTGACGGCCCAGCTGCTGGCCGATGCCTTTCGCGATTTCGACGCCGACCCCAAAGCCGCGGTGGCCGTGCTGCATGGCCAACACGGCACGTTTTGCGCGGGCGCTGACCTCAAGGCCTGGAACGACGAAGCCCGTCGCAACCGCCTGGGCCCTGAGGGTGACGGGCCCATGGGCCCGTCACGCATGCTGCTGACCAAGCCCGTGGTCGCAGCCATCAGCGGGCACGCGGTGGCCGGTGGGCTGGAGCTGGCGCTGTGGTGCGACCTGCGCGTGGTTGAACGCTCGGCCGTGCTGGGCGTGTTTTGCCGGCGTTTTGGTGTGCCGCTGATCGATGGCGGCACAGTGCGCCTGCCCCGTTTGATCGGCCTGTCGCGCGCGCTGGATTTGATCCTCACCGGCCGATCCGTGGGCGGCGACGAGGCGCTGGCCATGGGTCTGGCCAACCGTGTTGTCGACGACGGCGAGTCGCTGCAAGCCGCCATAGCGTTGGCCGAACAACTGGCCGCTTTGCCCCAAACCTGCATGCGCAACGACCGCCGCTCGGCTTACGAGCAATTCGGCATGGGCCTTGATGAAGCACTGGCCCATGAGTATGCGCTGGGCCAGCAGACCCTGGCCAGCGGTGAAGCGTCACACGGTGCGAGCTTGTTCGCGTCGGGTGCGGGGCGCAGCGGAAAGCGTTTGCCTTGAGTCTTCAAGGACGATGCTTCTCGATCACCGTCTTGACCGCATCCGACAAGGCAAAGCCTTCGCCATACAGCGCGGCCAACTCGGCGCTGCGTTGTGTGAAGTGTTCAACACCCTCGGAGTAGATGAATTGCATCGCCCCGCCCGTCCAGGCCGGAAAGCCGATGGCAAAGATCGAGCCGATGTTGGCGTCATGCGTGGAGGTCAACACGTTCTCGGCCATGCAGCGTGCGGTTTCAATGGCTTGGCGGTACAGGAGCCGGTCTTTCAGTTCTTGCAGCATCACTTGCGGGTCGCCCGTCAGCGGCTTTTCAAATTGCTTCAGACCTGACCACAGGTGTTTTTTGGCGCCTGCGGGGTAGTCGTAGTAACCGCCGCCACCCGCGCGGCCTGGGCGACTCAAGACCTTGACCATGTTCTCGGTGAACAACTGGCCGCGTGAGGCCGTGTAGGTTTTACCCTCCGCGGCAAAGTCGGCGCGGGTTTGGTCGAGCACATGGGTAGACAAAGACAAGGATGTTTCGTCGAGCACGGCCAAGGGTCCCACCGGCATGCCTGCGGCCAGGCCTGCTTGCTCCACCAGGGGCGCTGGAATGCCTTCGGCCAGCATGGCCGCACCTTCCATCACATAAGTGCCGAACACGCGGCTGGTGAAAAATCCGCGCGAGTCGTTGACCACGATGGGGGTTTTGCCAATCGACAGCACATAGTCGTAAGCGCGTGCGACCGACTCGTCATCGGTGTCATTGCCGCGAATGATCTCCACCAGTTTCATCTTATCGACAGGCGAGAAAAAGTGGATGCCGACAAACTTGGCCGGTCTGCTGCTGGCTTGGGCCAGACCCGAAATGGGCAGTGTTGATGTGTTGGAGGCAAAGGTGCCGCCAGCGGCCATCACAGCTTCGGCTTCCTGAGTCACTTGCGCCTTGAGGGCGCGGTTTTCAAACACCGCCTCGATGATCAACTCACAACCCGCCATGTCGGCCACATCGGCCGTGGGGTGAATCAAGTCGAGCAATGCGGCTTGCTTGGCGGCATCCATGCGGCCTTGTTGCACCTGCTTGTCGGTCAGCTTGCGGCTGTAGTCCTGTCCGGCTTGGGCTTTGTCCAGCGTCACATCGCGCAGCACGCTCGCAATGCCTCGCGCCGCATTGGCGTAAGCAATGCCTGCACCCATCATGCCCGCGCCCAGAATACCGACTTTGGACGGCTTCCACGGTGCAATGCCTGTTGGGCGTGACTTGCCCGCCTTGATGGCGTTGGTGTTGAAAAAGAACGCGGTGATCATGTTCTTCGCGTTTTGCCCCACCATGAGCTTGGCGAGTTTGCGGCTTTCAATGCGGGTGGCGGTGTCGTAGTCGACCTGCGCGCCTTCGACCATGCATTCGAGAATGGCTTGCACGGCCGGGTACAGGCCATGGGTTTTGTTGAACATCATGGCGGGCATGACGGCCAGACCTTGCGCAATCTTGGGTGCGTTGGGTGTGCCGCCGGGCATTTTGTAGTCTTTGCGGTCCCAGGGCTGCATGGCTTGCGGGTTGGCTTCAATGAAGGCCATGCCCATGGCCAGCAAGGAGGCGGCGTCTTCGGCCAGGCCTTGGATCAGGCCCAACTCCAGTGCTTTTTGCGGGTTGAACAGCTTGCCCTCCATCAGGTAGGGTTGCGCTCCCATCAGGCCGAGCATGCGGGTCATCTTGGTCACGCCGGTGGCACCGGGCAGCAAGCCCAGCGACACTTCGGGCAGGCCGAGTTGGATTTTGGGGTTGTCCAGCGCAAAGCGGGCGTGACCGATCAAGGCCACTTCCCAGCCACCGCCCAGGGCCGCGCCGTTGATCAAACTGACCACCGGTTTGCCCATGCATTCGATGCGGCGAAAGGCTTTTTTCAGCAACTCGATGCCGGTAAAACCTGTCGGCGCATCTTCGGCGCGCAGCTTCAGCACGCCCTTGAGATCGGCACCGGCAAAGAAAGTGGTTTTGGCCGAGGTCAGCAGCACCCCCCGCAGCTGGGCTGCGTCGGCACTCAACTGGTCGGCCAGCTGCACCATGTCGTGCTGCCACTGCGGCTTCATGGTGTTGACGGGCGAACCCGGCCCGTCAAAGGTGACCGTGGCAATGCCTTGGTCGAGCGAATAGCGAATCGTTTCCATGTTTACACCCGCTCAATGATGGTGGCAATGCCCATGCCGCCGCCCACGCACAACGTGACCAGGCCGCGTTTGAGTTGTCGACGCTCCAGCTCGTCGAGCAGCGTACCGATCAGCATTGCGCCGGTGGCCCCCAAGGGGTGGCCCATCGCAATCGAGCCACCGTTGACGTTGACTTTTTCATGCGGCACATGCATCTCGGCCATGAAACGCATGGGCACGATGGCAAAGGCCTCGTTCACTTCAAATAAATCAATGTCATCGATTGTCAAGCCCGCTTTGGCCAGGGCTTTGCGCGCCGCAGGCATCGGGCCGGTGAGCATGATGGTCGGGTCAGCGCCCGACAAGGCGGTGGCGACAATGCGTCCGCGTGGCGTCAAGCCCAGTTCGCGTCCCTTGGCTTCGGAACCAATCAACACAGCAGCCGCGCCGTCCACAATGCCCGAAGAATTACCCGCAGTATGCACATGGTGAATGCGCTCGACCTGTGGGTAACGCGACAAGGCCACGGCATCGAAGCCCATGGCGCCCAAATCGATAAAGGACGCTTTGAGACCGCCCAAGCCCTCAAGAGTGGTGTTGGGCTTGATGAACTCGTCTTCTTCCAGTACCGGTAGGCCAATGTCGTCGGTCACCGCCATCACCGACTGCTTGAAGCGTCCGGCGGCGCGAGCCTCGGAGGCGCGGCGTTGCGACTCGAGCGCATAACGGTCCACATCGTCGCGGGTGAAGCCGCCCAAGGTGGCGATCAAATCCGCGCCTATGCCTTGAGGCGTAAAGCCCGTGTCGCAATTGGTGGCGGGGTCCTGGGCCCAGGCGCCACCGTCCGAGCCCATAGGCACGCGGGACATGCTTTCGACGCCACCGGCGATCACCAAGTCTTCCCAGCCACTGGCCACTTTTTGCGCGCCGAGGTTAACGGCTTCCAAGCCCGAAGCGCAAAAGCGGTTGACCTGCACGCCCGAGACCTGAAAGTCCCAACCCGCTTTGAGCAAGGCCGTTTTGGGCAATACAGCACCTTGGTCACCAATCGGCGAGACACAACCCATGACCACATCGTCCACTTGGGCCGAATCAAAATCGTGGCGCAAGCGAAGCTTTTCGAGCAAGCCGCCGAGCAAATCCACGGGCTTGACCTCGTGCAAGCTGCCATCTTTTTTTCCTTTGCCGCGGGGCGTACGCACCGCGTCAAAAATGAACGCTGAAGTCATTCAGATCTCCTGGTATTTGTTGTGATGAAAAGGCCCCACAGAATGGGTATTGCCGAGGATTGACAAAGATATTATGGGCATGCACACTGGACAAAGCAAGTGCTTGGTTGACGCACAGCACCACCCAACGACCCCTCGGAGACACGCATGCATTGGACCCACGAACACGAAGAACTTCAACGCAACTTGAAACGTTTTATCGATGACGAAATCAATCCACACGTAGACGAATGGGAAGCTGCCGAAATTTTTCCAGCCCATGAAGTCTTCAAAAAATTGGGCACCTTGGGTTATCTGGGGCTGACCAAACCGGAAGCCTTTGGTGGCGCAGGATTGGACTTCTCGTATGCGGTGGCCATGGCCGAAACGCTGGGCCACATTCAGTGCGGCGGTTTGCCGATGGCCATCGGTGTCCAGACCGACATGGCCACACCGGCCTTGGCCCTTTTTGGTTCAGATGCTTTGCGCCAAGAGTTTCTCGCCCCCGCCATCAGCGGAGACATGGTGGGCTGCATCGGCGTGTCTGAGCCCGGTGCGGGCTCAGACGTGGCTTCGGTCAAAACCACGGCCCGCAAAGATGGCGACGACTACATCATCAACGGCGGCAAGATGTGGATCACCAACAGCCTGCAGGCCGATTGGATGTGCCTGTTGGCCAACACCTCGGAAGGCCCGGCGCACAAAAACAAAAGCCTGATCATCGTGCCCATGAACACGCCGGGCATCACGGTGGCCAAAAAAATCCGCAAGATCGGCATGATGTCGAGCGACACCGGTTTGATCCACTTTGATGACGTGCGGGTGCCCCAACGCAACCGCATTGGCGAAGAAGGTTTGGGCTTCACCTACCAGATGCAACAGTTTCAGGAGGAACGCTTGTGGGCTGCGGCCAATGCGATTCAGTCTTTGACCAATTGCATCGAGCAGACCATTGCCTACACTGGCGAGCGCATGGCTTTTGGCAAGTCCATTTTGGACAACCAGACGGTGCATTTCAAAATGGCCGAACTCAAAACCGAAGTCGAATCGCTGCGCGCCCTGACCTACCTGGCCACCGAGTACTTCCTGGCCGGAAAAGACGTGACCGAATGGGCCTCTATGGCCAAGCTCAAAGCAGGCCGTTTGTTGCGCACAGTGCCGGACAGTTGCTTGCAATACTGGGGCGGCATGGGTTTCACCTGGGACAACCTGGTCTCGCGCTTGTACCGCGACGGTCGCCTGGCCTCCATCGGTGGTGGCGCCGACGAAGTCATGCTGGGCATCATCAGCAAGCACATGCATACCTTGCCGAAGAAGCGCTGAGTTGTCGTTATTCCGCAGGCATCATGCCTTTGGAAAGAAGGGCATCCCGTGCCACAGCACGGGTCAACAGAAAAATAAAAAATGGTGTGCGGCGTCGCGCTGCGCACGGGGCCTACTCAAGGCGGCGGCGTAAGCGATGTCGCTCTGAATGGCTTGTGTTGAAGGCGCCACGAGATGCGCAGCTTTGACGGGCTAAACACTTGCTTTCTGGGAGAGGTCTCTGCGTATACAAGGGGCCAAAAAAGGTGTTTACGAATACGTTATGCCCGCACCCTGCCTGTCCAGGTTTGATGCCTAGCAAGCATGGCCAGATCAGGCACAGCCCCGAGACCCGGACCCGGGGGCACCGGAACACAACCCTCGATAACGGGCAATAAATCTCCCACCACCGCTTCCCGGCCCAGATTAGGGTGTGCATCAAACTCGAGCAAGCCTTCACCGCCCACCGCAGCCAGCACCTGCAAAGAGGCCAACAGCGAAACGCCACCGCCAAAATAATGAGGGCAGTATCGCTTGCCTGCCGAAACCGCGAGGCGCGCTACCCTGAGATTTCCGCTGACCCCGCCCCACTTGGTGATGTCCGGCTGAATGACTTGCAGAACCGAACTTCCCAAGGCCTGGTCGAACTGCGCGCCATGAAAATTTTCTCCACCCGCCAAGGGTGTGCTGCTGACTCTGGCAAGCTCAGCCCAATCCGACGCTGGCGCATCCACACGCAAAGGCTCTTCAAACCACCCCATTTTTAAAGGTGCGACCGCTTCCACAAAAGCGATCGCAGCAGGGAGATCCAAATTCTGATTTGAGTCGCAGGTCAACTCAGCGCTCGGGCCCAGCACCTCGCGCATGGCCTGCAGATTTCGGACATCCAATGCATGGCCAAACCCCGTTTTGAGCTTGAAAGCCCGGAACCCTTCGGCCTGTCGGACCGCTGCAAAAATTTCAGGTTGATCCGGATTGATGCCGGTGACGTAAACCGGCACCTGTTTGGCACCCCGATCGCTGATCAAGCTGTGCAATGCTAGGTTGGAACGCCGCGCCACCAGATCCCAACAGGCAATATCGAAACCTGCGAGCACCTGCGCAATCGGTCCCACTTCGAGGGTCTGCAAGACCAGCACTTCAAGTTCTTGACTGAGAAGTTGAAACATTTGCTCTGGCGAATCGAAGTGCCGGCCCACCAAGCGCTCACCTAAATCAATGGACAAGCGTGCACGGTGCTCTGCACCGCTGGCTGGCCAGTTGGCCCAGACTTCACCCCAGCCTTCTGCGCCCTGATCATCGACCACCCGAAGCAAAACCATGGGCCGGTCCCGGAAGGTACCGAAGGCGACTTTGATGGGCATCTTGACAGGAACCCGAATGCAAAAAGCCTCGATAGATACCAAGGTGAAAGACAGCTTAGTCATAGTCGGAATCTTTCAAAAAATAGTCAGTTACCGCGAGGACCGCGGAGCGCAAAACGGGGCTCAGGTAAACCGCAAACACCAGGGCGTATGGCCATCAGGGCGCCGGCCATCGGATGGGCTTGACGCTCTTCATCGGTCATGTTCTGAGAAGTGCTGGTGATGTACAGGATATCCAGTTCTGGACCGCCAAAAGCACAGCATGTCGGGCGCTCCACCGGCAAACTCACGACACGGTCCAAACGGCCATCGGGCGCATACCGCAAGAGCCGACCGCCATTGAACTCGGCATTCCACAAAAATCCCTCGGCATCCACTGCCGAACCATCTGGAAATGCAGGGGGTGTACTTTCTGCGAAGACACGTGAAACCCCCATGTGTCCGGTCTCTGGCGTGTAGTCATGCGCGTAAATTTTGTAATGCAAGGAATCGGCGAAATACAGCGTCTCGCCGTTCGGGCTGAAAGCCAAGCTGTTAGGTATGCTCACCCCTTGCAAGACAGGTTTGAGCGGACCTGCGCCTTCAAGACAAAACAGGGTCCCTTCCGGTGCACGTGAAATGTTGTGCATGCTACCTACCCAGAACCTGCCGCGATCATCGCAACGCCCATCATTGAAGCGATGCCCTTCCCGCATCGGCAGGTTTGACAAAAAGGGCTGCAACTCACCATTTTGCGGATCGAACAGCGCCATCTGACTGGGCAATGCCACCAATAAAAGACCTTCATCAGTCAAAGCAATCGATCCGACCAGATCGGGCATGGTCCACGTATCCACTTGTCCGTTGTCATGGCGCAAGCGACGTATCGCCGGGCGGCGGATGTCAACCCAGTAAAGACAATTCGCGGAACCGTCCCAAAGCGGACATTCCCCCAAAATGTCCGATTGTGTGCCCACACGTTGTAATTCAAGCAAGGCCATGGGATGCACTGGAGCAGTTAAATCATTCATGACAAGAATGCTAGAAGGCACCGAATGCAAAGGGAATCAAATTTGCGGCAAACTGACCTTTACCCAAACGCAAGACAAGCCTTGCGTTTGGGTGAAGTGTGTGTTGACCAAGTTTCAATTCCACAGCATTCGCATGCCCATTAGGATGACCCCACTGATTTCTCAAGGATGAGCCCCATATGACCGCAACCTCTAATCTGGATGCTGCCCGCTCTCTGTTTTCAGACCTGTCGCCTCAAAAGCTTTTTTCACTTGAGGGTCAGTTGGTCCTGATCACGGGTGCGGCTGGCGGCATTGGCGGCGCCCTGGCGCGGGGCTTTGCCGCAGCCGGCGCCAAAATCATCGCCTGCGATCTGCAGCCTCGTATTCACGAACTGGCTGACCAATGGCGCGCTGGCGGGATGGATGTTGAATCCATGGTTTTTGATGTCACAAGCGAAGATGAAATTACGGATGCGTTTGCTCAAATCGCCAAGCACCATGGACGGCTGGATGTCCTCGTGAACAATGCGGGCGTCATTGTGCGCACACCCTTTCTTGAGCTGAAACGGGAAGAATGGCAAAAGGTCTTGGACACCGACCTCACCGCGTGTTTTCTTATCGCACAGCATGCAGCGCGCATGATGGTCATGCAGGGGCATGGTCGCATTATTCATTTGAGCTCCATCATGAACCACGTCGCACGACCGAACCTCGTGCCCTATGTGGTGGCAAAAGGCGGGGTGTCGGCTCTTACGCGCGCCATGGCAGCAGACCTGGGCGGAACGGGTGTGACGGTCAACGCCTTGGCACCAGGCTACACACACACTGAATTCAGCCAAGCCAAGGATGCGGAATTCAATGCCTTTGTATCAGGCTGGACGCCTGCTCGGCGCTGGGGCCAGCCCGAAGATTTGTGTGGCGCGGCACTGTTACTGGCCTCTGGTGCCGGTTCATATATCAACGGCCAAACCCTCTATGTGGACGGCGGCTTTCTGGCTGTCACCCGGTAAGACGCAAGGAGTCGACTTGCCCAAGTCATCAGCCATTCTCTTGCTACAGGCCTACCGCCCGATGTGGGTTTCGCTGCGCGCCTTTGCTGGCTTTTTTCTGTTGTGGTGGCTGCTTTACTTATGGAACGGCAATCCTTTGCAACTGCCATCCCCTGTCAAGGTTTTTGAAGCCCTTTGGAGGCTGTTGCGCGAGGGCGAAATTGCAGAGCATGCGTCAGTCAGTACTTTGCGGATGTTGACAGCTTTGTGTTTAGCGATCGCTGTCGCTGTGCCTTTGGGCTTTCTCATGGGCTTGTCCAGAAAGGCCCAGCAATATATCGAACCTTTGGTCGAAATTCTTCGACCCATATCCGGCATTGCTTGGCTGCCATTGGCACTGTTTATCTTCGGTGTCGGCGACACCTTGCCAGTATTCATCATGTTTTACGTTGGATTTTTCCCCATATTGCTGAACACCATGGCCGGCGTTAAGCAAACCGACTCCCGGTTATTGGCTGCCGCAAGGACCATGGGCGTGCGACCTTTGCCCTTGTTGCTTTATGTGCTCGTTCCGTCTGCATTGCCCACCATCATGGTGGGCATTCGGCTGGCGTTTGCCGCGAGTTGGGCGGCCATTGTTGCCGCTGAGTTGATCGGCGCCCCCAGCGGATTGGGCTTTGCCATCGAGTGGTACCGGCAACTTTTGATGACGCCCAAAGTCTTTGCCTTCATCCTGGCCATTGGCGTTGTAGGCTACCTGTGTGATGTGGGTTTGCGGGTATTGCAAAAAAGACTGACCCCCTGGGCCGAAGGTTCAGGCGTCGCATCATGAAAAACACGGGTAACGAAAGCAGCACATTTATGATTGTGCGCAACCTGACTTTGCCGGTGCTGCTGATCGTGCTCTGGCAACTGTGGGCCTTGGCTTTACCAACGGGTAGCCCAGCGCCAACGCCCATCAAAGTCGTGCAGACCTTGGGCGAATTGCTGAGCAAAGGCGACCTGGTCTCTGCCACTGTTCAGAGTCTGGGACGTGTATTGACGGGGTTCAGCGTGGCTTCGATGCTGGGCATTGTCTTGGGCTTGATCATGGGCTCAAGTCAGGCCGTGCGAGAAAACCTGGATCCGATCATCGAAAGCTTCAGGCCGATTGCCCCTATGGCCATATTGCCCATCGCCATTTTGTTGCTGGGCACAGGGACCCCAACGGCTTTAGCCATTGTGGCGTATGCCTCTTTTTTCCCGGTGGTCGTCAATACCGTGCACGGCGTCAGCCATGTCGATCGCAAGCTGATTTTGGCCGCTCGAACCATGGGCATTTCCAGATTTTCCATCCTGACGCGCGTTGTCTTGCCGGGCGCTCTTCCCTCCATTTTGCTGGGCACGCGTCTGGCCATGGGCGTGGCCTGGACGGCCATCATCGCCGCTGAACTCGCCGTCGGAGCGAAGTCCGGCGGTGGTGGTTCTGGTGGCATTGGCCAGATGATGTTTGTTTTTTACGCCTACAACATTGATTTGAATGCGATTGTGGTTTGCATGACCGTTGTCGGCCTGGTCGCGCTGTGTATCGATCAAATTTTCAGAATGCTTGAGAAACGACTGACCCCCTGGAGACAAGAAGTATGAGCATCCGCGCCGACGCCACAAAACTGCGCCTGACGGGCGTGACAAAAAGCTTCTTGACCCCCAGAACAGGAACCACCACGCTGGCTGTGGCAGAGATGAGCCTGGACATTGAGACCGGTGAGTTCATTTGCATCGTTGGCCCTTCCGGTTGCGGAAAATCTACCGTGCTGAACATGATTGCCGGACTTGACAGCCCCAGCAGTGGCCGAATCGAGAAGGATGGACAAGTCATCACTGGGCCTGGCGCAGATCGCGGGGTCATGTTTCAGGACTATGCCTTGATGCCATGGCAGAGCGTGGAAGGCAATGTGGGCTTTGGTCTGCGCCACGGCACACCGGGTCAGCATCTCAACGCATCCCAACGCCAGGAGCGCATCGCCCATTACATCGACTTGGTTGGACTGCGGGGGTCTGAGCATAAATATCCCCACCAGTTGTCTGGGGGCATGCGACAACGTGTCGCTTTGGCAAGATTGCTGGCTAACGGCCCGGACATATTGCTCTTGGACGAACCCCTTGGCGCTCTGGACGCGCAGACCCGCCTTATTTTGCAAGCCGAACTGCTTCGCATCTGGGGCGAAACCGCGCCTGTCTCTGAACGTAAAACAGCCATTTTTATCACTCACGACATCGAGGAGGCGGTTCTATTGGCCGACCGCGTGATTGTCATGAGTACAAATCCAGGCCGCGTTCGCGAAGTTGTCACTGTCGACTTGCCCCGTCCGCGGGCAGGAACGGCACGTACCAATCCAAAGTTTGGATTGTTTGTCGAGCATATCTGGTCATTGATCCGCGACGAAGCCTATCGCGCCATTGGAGGCGCCGCTTCAGCAGACCCTGCATCCCACCAAGCCACACACTGAGTGGCAATTTTTTTTATTTCAACACAGGAGACATTCATGAAAGCATCTATACGCCCCACTTCACGCCGAAACCTGGTTCTGGGTACCGCTGCTGCAGCAGGTATTTCAGTGACCCCCAGCTTTTTACGTGCGCAAACTGCCCGCAAGGCGCTGAAAATTTCGATCGGCCGCATCCCATGGGCAGCAGGAAACTCACCCATGAGCCAATACTTGATCAATAACAAGCTCATGGAAAAACGCGCCGCTGAATTGGGCTACGACCTGACGATCGACTGGCGCGAATATCCCACTGCTTTACCGATGGTGGAAGCCATGGTGGGCAACAACCTGGATATCGGCATGTGGGGCAACACACCCATTACCCGTGGAATTTCTACCGGACTGCCGATCAGCCTGTTGTGCGTTGGCGAAGGCCACCTGCGCTTTTTGATCACCACCCGCAAGGGCTCCCCGATTCACAACTTGCAGGACCTCAAAGGTAAAACCGTCGGTGTGTCATTGGGCGGCGACCCACAAAGCGCGTTGTTTCAAATGTTGATGTTTGAACTGGGTGTGCAGGACATCAAGGACACTGGCATCAAATTTGTAAATATGCCTACGCATGCCCAGGCGGCTTCGGTGCCCACCGGTGTGGATGCCACGTGCACCATTTACCCAGCCTATCTGGCCGCACAGGCTTCTGGCACGGTGGCCATTGCCAACTCGTTCGGCTTCACGGAAGAGTACTACGAAGGCCCCGCAGGCAAGGGCGCCGGAATCTTGCTGCCCAGCGTCAAAAAGTCGCCTTTCTTTCCGGACGGATACTATCTGCACCGCTCTTTCTGGATTGGACGCAACGGCCTGATTGAACAACATCCGCAAGTTGTCGTCGCATTTTTGATTGCACAGCAAGAAGCCGTTGCCGCTTTGACCGCCATGGACGCTGGCGCTGTCTCGCAGTTGGTCAAAGACTACTGGAAGCTTGACGCGGTACAGGGCGCCAAGGTCGTCAAAGACGATGTCCTTTTTTCTCGCGGTTGGTCATGGCCCACTGAAAACGATGCTCGCGCTATTTTGGAGACCTCCAAATTCATGGCGGGCAACAAAGTCATTGAAAAACCTCTGCAGTGGTCACAAATCAAAGACGCTTTCTCTAGAACTGCGCCCCTGATCCGTCAGGCCTACGAGCGCCTGGGATCTAAGCCCAACGCGTCTGAATTCACGCGCACCGATGTTGCCGATCTGCGAGGCCGTCCAGTGTGGGAAATGGACAAATGGACCAATCAAAACTAAATCACAATTACAGAAAATGGAGTTAATCTATGAAAGTCGGATTTGTCGGATTGGGTGTGATGGGTGCGCCCATGGCCTTGAATATTTTGAAGGGGGGTCATGAACTCACCGTTTATGACACAAGCCCTGAAGCGGTGGCACGGCTGGTTCAAGCCGGTGCTAAGGCTGCGGGCTCGGCACGTGAAGTCGGGGCGGCCAGCGAGATCGTGGTCACCATGCTGCCTGAGCCGCAACATGTTGAACACGTCGTTTTAGGCCCCGACGGCTTGGCCGAAGGCTTGCCTGCTGGGGGCATTGTGATTGAGATGAGCACCATCGATCCGAACACCTCACGGCGTGTCGGTGATGCGCTGCGCCAACGCGGCATGGAGTTGGTGGACTCGCCCGTGGGCAAAACCAGCGAACATGCTGCCACCGGCACATTGACACTCATGGTGGGTGGCAACCGCGAGGCCATCGAAAGGGCCACGCCGGTTTTGAACTGCATGGGCACGGACACCTATTACTGCGGTGGACCGGGCACCGGCCACGCCATGAAAATGACCAACAACCTGCTGGCCACCACCATCATGATTGCCAACACCGAGGCCTTGGCCATCGGTGCCAAAAACGGTTTGACACTGGAGTTGATGCAGGAAGTCATGCGCACCACCATGGCCTGGAACCAACAACTGGCCGTGGCCATGCCGAAAAAAGCTTTTCTGGGTGATGACAGCCCTGGTTTTGCAATCCGGTTGGCTTGCAAAGACGTCCGCTTAGCCTGTGAAGCTGCTGATCAGATGGGCTTCGAAGCCAGCGTCGGACGAGGCGCGCATGCCACCATGGAGCGCGCCATGGCCATGGGCTTGGGCGATCGCGATACGGCTGCGCTGATGTTTCTGCGTGAAAAAACGCTGGGCATTGAAATTCGTCAGAAGCCTTCGACCCCGTAAATCAGACAGGAACACGCGTGACTGCTTACATCATCAACGACATGGAGATCACGGATCCCCATCGCTTCGAGGAATACAAGCTTCTGTCGCCCGCCACTGTGGCGGCCTATGGCGGCAAATTCTTGGCGCGCAGTGGTGAGGTCAATGCACTGGAGGGTGACTGGAATCCCCGTCGTCTGGTCATCCTTGAGTTCCAGGATCGGGCGCAAGCCCAAGCCTGGCTGAATTCCCCTGAGTATGCCCCTGCCAGACGGTTACGCCAGTTATCGGCCAATTCACGCATGGTTGTTATCGACGGCATCACGCCGACCTGAAGCGCAACAGCAGTCGGCTGAAACGACTGCCAAACTCTCACATGTTTTTACGACATGTGAGAGTTTTCCTTGATGAGATCGTCAAGATGGCCATGTTGATCCACCGCAGGTGCGCTGCCCAGATTCGCAAAGGAATTCCAAGGGGCTTGGCATGCCGGCGCGGGCATCTCAACGGGACGACCGCGAACAATGACTTGCTGTGTTCGCAACTGCGGATGGTGTATCAGATCCATTACGGAATTGATGGTTCCAAACGGTGTTTGAGCTTCAGTCAACCGGTCGGTCACTTCACCCCAGGTCAATGAACCGATCAATGCCTGAATCATTTCCTCAATGACATGGCGATGCATCCCCCGCGTTGCACTGGTGGCAAATCGCGCATCTTGCGCCATCTCCGGCTGGGCCAGAACGTGTTGACAAAAAGCCTGCCACTCACGGTCATTTTGAACGGCCAATACCAATTCTCGGCCATCACTGCATGTGAACGCACCGTAGGCGGCAATGCTCGGGTGTTTGAGGCCACCCCGTTCAGGAGCGGAACCGCCGTAGCGTGCCTGTAGATAGGGAACGGCCATGAGCTCTGCTGCCGCATCGAAAAGAGACACATGCAAAGCGCTGCCTTGACCCGTGCGCTCACGCAAAAGCAGTGCTTCTAGAATGCCCTGTGCCGCATTCATGCCTGCTGCGATGTCACAAATCGAAACCCCAATGCGTCCCCAAGGACCGGGCGCACCATTGACAGAAACCAGTCCGCTCTCGGCCTGCACCAGAAGATCGTAAGCCTTGAGATCGTTCATGGGACCGGTCTCACCGTACCCGCTGATATCACAAGTGATCAGCCGGGGCATGGCGGCGCGAAGGCTTTCCGACCCCAAGCCAAGACGTTTGGCCGCACCGGGGGCAAGATTTTGAATGAATACATCCGCCTGCGCCAACAACTTCATCATCTGTGCCTGATCCGACACCAGGTGCAGGTCGAGTGCCACCGACTCCTTGCCCTGATTGATCCAGACAAAATAGGAGGATTCACCATACACCTCGCGGTCGTAGTCGCGTGCAAAATCGCCTTCGGGACGCTCGACCTTAATGACACGTGCGCCTGCCAGGGCAAGGCGACTTGAACAATAGGGCGCAGCCACGGCGTGCTCAAGTGACACGACCATCATGCCTGCTAATGGCTGGAGACTCATGTTTCGTTTCCTTGGCGGAATTCGTTTTCTTCGGGCAAATGGCCACGATGGCATAAAAAACCAATGAGTTTGCTCACAGACAACAAGCTGGCTCGGTCTTTTCGGGTGCATAAAAGCATACGTCGCACAGCCCAAGGGTCACTGAAAGGACGAACGGCCAGGTCAAGCCCTTTGGCCAAAACGCGGGCAGCCTGCTCAGGTAACAGGCCCAAACCCAGCCCAGCTTCAACCATATGGCACACGGCTTCAAAACTGCGCACCTGAATGCGCAACTGCAAAGTTTTTTGGGCAATCACAGCCTGTGCGGCCAGAAGTCTTGTCATAGAAGATACCCCCTCAAGGGTAATCAGTTCGTCGTCCAGAACATCGTTGAATTTAAGCATCTCAAAGCTGGCCAACGCATGGCCATGGGGCATGACCACCGCCAGTCGATCCTGGCAATAAGGATACGTCTCCAAACCATCCACGGGCGTGCCTTCAACGACGATGCCTACATCGCCTTCAGCCGCTTGCAGCGCACGCACAATCTCTTCGCTCCATCGCTCCTGAACGATCACTTTGACATCGGGGTTGTGATGTGCAAAGGCTGCCAAATCGTTCGGCAAGGTGTCAGTGATAACCGAAGTATTGGCCAGAATTCTTAAAGCACCTTTTCGGCCATTGGCATGGTCGCTCATTTCCGCTTGCATCAGATTAAGCTCCACCAGCAAAGCCCGGGCACGCGGCAGCAAAGCAATACCTGCAGGGGTCAGATCCACACCTCTTGAAGAACGCTCCAGCAGTGTGGTGCGAAATCGGTGCTCCAGCAAGGCCATGCGCCTGCTAGCAGCCGCCAGGCCCATGTGGGAGGCTTCTGCGGCCTTGGTCAGGCTTCGCAATTCAGCGGCACGAACAAATAAAGCCAGTGTGTCTATATCTGGAAGCATAAGAAGTATTTTGTCTAGCTGGGCAAATCTATCAGAGCCACCGCATAGGGCTTAAGGTCTAGTTGCACAGGGCAATCGCCTAAATTGATCCAAGGCTCAACACCTTGTGATCCTTCATAGCTCAACCAGCTCTGTGCATCCATCCTAGCCCATTGGCCTGCAAGTTGCCATTGTAGTGACTGGGTTTGGTCGGTGAGGTTGGCCAGTAAAATTTGCCTCCCTGAAGGCCCGATACCCGAGATGGCCGCGAACGGCCAATTCAACAATCGATGGCCACTGTTTTCAATTGGATTGACCAACACGGACTGAACACCCTGCCACTGCATGCACACTTCCAATAGGGCTGCGGATGGCGTCGCTTTGACGCCATCACCCACATGCCACCCCAAGCCATTTACGCCTAATAAAGCTGGCAGGGTCAGCGCACTCACATCAGACTGGGCCGCTCCAGCCATGTGACCCAGCAGCCAAGCCGCGCCAAACAGTCCCCGGCTGCGCGGATCCAGCATGGCCAAAGGCCTGCGTTTTTGCCCATCACTGAACGGCTGCCTGCCCAAGGGGCTGGCACGTGCGCCCAGCCCACTTGGGCCCAGATGCCATTCACACCCGGGGTGTCTGCGCCTGGCGGTCGCAAGCATCGATGGCAAACTTTGAAGCCCGTTCATCACGCAGGCGTCGTCGGCACTGTGCACAATCGGACACACTGTGAAAGCCATGAAGTCTTCGCTGCCACGCAGTTCGAGTCTGTTCAATTGTGCAAAAAAATGCGGCGTGCCGCCGCCGATGGCCGAAGCCGGAAACAGGGTGCGCAACTCTTTAGCGGCTCGCTTACCGCAGGGCAGTGCCGCCACAGAGGCCGGAATCACACCGGCCTTGGCCAGCGCCTTTTCCAGCTTATGGGCCGAAGCCGCATCATCACTGTTCCAATCAAGGCTCGGACTGTTGCGCCCGCAAATATCCAATCGCAACTTAGCCTGCGCTGCATTCAAGAGCAAGCGCACCTGAGACCAATCCACGGTGTCCCATTCGGTTGTCTGCCACAACGTGAGATGCAGAAAGGCCGGGCGCCATTGCGCAAGCTTTTCTAGAAGCCAAGGTTCATGCAGTCGATCTGTCGGCGGTGCTATAGCCAAGCCCAGTTGCAGGCAGAACTTGCCCGTTTGTGATGGCGATGGCGGCGATGACCAACCCGTGTCGGACAATGCCTTGGGCGGTGACAAAGGTGTTGCTGTATCCACAATTCGCAACCGAATATCACGACACCAAGTTTGATGTTGGTTCAATACAAATGGTCGCGGCATCCAGTTGGATCGGCTGTAGGTTTTAAAAGACGCGTCTGCGTTGTTGCGCTGGTCCTCCAGCTCATAGTCTTCACCCGGCAGATCGGCTTGCGCCCAGCACCCGGGGGCATATTCATGGCGGATGCTGTTCAGGTTGGTAAAAGGCGGCCATGCTGGCACTTCCTCGGGAAATTTGGAGTGCGATGTGCGTCCATCGCCATGGGTTACTTCAACGGCACAACCTGCTGCAGACAGTGGATGCATCAACACCCACCCGCAACGATTCACCTGAATGTCATGGGTCGGTGTCGCGCGTACAGAAAAATGCACAGACCCCAAGGGATCACCCTTGACCCGCATGGCGAGGTTCATGCGTGCGTGCGGCTGCCAGGCCCCCAGGACATCTGTAGCTGCGCAGGGTATGTGTGCAGTGAGTTGCAAATCAAATCCCTGCGCCTGCATGCAAAGCTGCGCTTCATCCACAACCGTCTCCGGTGTACCCCAACCGGTATCGCGCAACAAGAACGCAACACCATGCCATACCTCATGACCGTTCACGAAAACAGGCCCGAAACGGCCGCCCTGGTAGGTCAGCACCAAGGGACCCGCCTGCAAAATCTGGCGGGGTTCCAGAGTTTCGTGACAACCAAAGAGGGCCAGCTGTTCAGAAGCCGCCATGGTTGCCAACAGATCGGACATCAAATGGTGCGACCGCCGTCCACCGGAAGTTCAACACCGGTGATGAAGGCGGCGGCATCGCTTGCCAAATACAAGGCGGCCTGGGCAACATCTTCGGGGGTTGACATGCGGCCCAATGGAATGCCAGCTGTGATTCGGGCACGTGCTTCTGGCGTGTCGGGCGTGCCTAAAAACTGCTCAATCAAACCCGTAGCGCCCATCACAGGACAAATGGCATTGACGCGGATCCCGTCCGGGCCAAGTTCTGCCGCCATCGATTTGGAAAGCAGATTTACCGCACCCTTTGATGCGTTGTACCAAGTCAGGCCGGGGCGAGGTCGCAAACCGGCAGTGGAGCCGATATTGATGATCGAGCCTTGACCCTGTTGTCGCATCAAAGGAACCACAGCCTTTGTCATGTGAAAGATGGACTTGACGTTGACATTGAATACCCGATCAAACGTGGCCTCGTCTACATCCAGCATGGGCTGATTACGGTGCGTAGTCCCCGCGTTGTTCACCACAATATGCGGTACGCCCAGATGTTTCACGCAGAAATTCACGGCCTCTTGTACCTGCAGCCCAATCGACACATCGCATTGAACGGCGAAGGCCGCAGGTCCTAAATTGGCCGCAACAGTTTGGGCGCGTTCAGCATCCAAGTCGACAATCAGCACGCGGGCACCTTCTTTGACAAACAGGCGTGCAATGCCCTCACCAAACCCAGCGCCAGCGCCAGTGACTATGGCAATTTTGTTTTTTAAAGTAGACATTCAATCCCTTTTAAGGCCAGAACATCTGATGCTCAACCGAGATGATGGGCGAGACGTCTTTGGCAAAGTTTGGTAAATCAGCCAGCAAGGTCTGGCCTTCTGGACTGGCAAGTGCCTGTGTCAAGTCAGCTTCAGAATCGAACCACAACTCTGAAAATCCGTCGTAATCAAAATTGGGAAAGCGAGCGCGATCCACAAGATTCACAGAGTAACGGCGAAGCCCCGGTAGTTTGACGCACAGCGCCGCGTGCCGCTTGAGCCAGTGCTCTGTGAAATCGTGATGGCTCATGCCATCCTTGCATCGCAAGATGCCTAAACGCTTGACATAGGTGACAGGTGTTGTCATAGAGATCTCCATTTTCTTCAGTGAGTTTTTGAAACCGGTTGCTGCGCTGAAGCGCCAAATTCAGTGCGCAGTTTTTTTCCATCTGCATCGATACCCGGAGCGGGGGAGAAGAATTCATCCTCCCATTCGACTTGCCAGGGCAAGGCCGGCACCTTGACCGTTTGCGATCCAACAGGCATGTCTCTGGTTCTTAATTGCGGATGTGCCATCAGATCATCGACCGAATTCACATTGCCATAGGCCGTCTGTGCCAAAGCCAGACGGCGTATGGCCTCTGTACTTTCAAGGCCTGCAAATACGTCGGCCACCAATCCATCAACGAAATCACGATGTTCGCAGCGGGCATCGTTATGCAAGCAACGCGGGTCTTGCAGTAAATCAGGACGCGCAAGCACCTTTTTGCAAAAAGCATTCCATTCACGTTCGTTCTGGATCGAAATCACCAACTCTCGTCCATCGCGGCAAACAAACACACCGTAAGGTGTGATGGAAGGATGTTTCAGCCCAACCCGCTCAGGGGCGCGCCCACCGTAACGACCCTGAAGATAAGGCACACTCATCAGTTCAGCCGCCGAGTCAAAAAGTGACACGTGCACGCCACTGCCCCTGCCGGTCAGAGCTCGTTGCATCAAGGCTTGCTGAATGCCGATCAGCGCATTCATACCCGCGGAAATATCACACAATGACACCCCGATGCGCCCCCATTCTCCTGGCGCGCCGCTGACTGCTATCAAACCGGACTCGGCTTGAACCAGCAAGTCGTAAGCTTTCATGTTTTGATACGTTCCATGCTCCCCATACCCACTGATGTCACAAGTAATCAATTGAGGGTGGCGTTCGCGCAATGCCACTGACCCCAGGCCGAGCCGGGTTGCAGCGCCAGGGGCCAGGTTTTGTAAAAAAACATCGGCTCTGGCAATCATGGCTTTCAAAACCTCCAGGTCGTGTGAATCCTTGAGATCTAAGGCGATGGATTCTTTACCCCGGTTAATCCAGACAAAATAGGATGACTCGCCATGGACATGACGGTCGTAGCCGCGCGCAAAGTCGCCTTCGGGCCGTTCAATTTTGATCACTCGCGCGCCTGCATCGGCCAGCCGACTCGAACAATAGGGTGCAGCGACAGCCTGTTCCATGGCCACAACCAACAGCCCTTGAAGGGGTTTTCTGGCCTCAGCAGTTGGATTTAATTCAATGGGTTTGCGCATGAGTTGATGCAATTTGGCGTCACGAGAGCTGATTTTGTTTTGCAAAGTCAGATACCGCAATTGCCAATGTTCAAAGCCTTCCTTGCCAAACGAGAAACACCCCAGCCCAGCGCAAAAGATCACCCCCTAGTATGTCCCGCAGCAATTAAGGGATCTTTTTGATTAGGGTATAAAAAAAGCCCTTGCAGAATCTGCAAGGGCTTTTGATGTCGGCGTGTTGGTTTTACTTGGCGGCTTTCGCTGGCCCTTTGGGTGCACGGCCACCGGACTTGATGCACTCGTCCATGGTGGCGAAGGGTTTGAAATTCTTGGTCGAAGCAAAGCCGGAGCTGGTTTTGTCGTGACAGATGTCGTTGTTGGATTTTTTGACAGCCGGGTCTGCCGCAGCCGTTTTGGCTGCGGGTGCTGGCGCTGCGGCCGCCGCTGTTGCTGGCTTGGCAGCCGGGGCTGCCGCCGAAGGGGCTGCAGTGGCGGGCGCAGGGGCTGCAGCGGCGGGCGCAGCCGCCGGTGTGGCAGGTTTAGCCGGGGCGACGGCGGTTTGTGCCAAAGACATGGCTGAGGAGGCGACAAAAACGGCAG
>Ga0214919_10004391_pt1 | contig 20664 bp, 20 predicted proteins | sample LL1503_MetaG_FD_177994 | JGI IMG/M metagenome (GOLD analysis project Ga0214919, IMG submission 177994) | Freshwater microbial communities from Lake Lanier, Atlanta, Georgia, United States - LL-1503 | ecosystem: Environmental > Aquatic > Freshwater > Lake | place: USA: Georgia | collected... | reverse complement strand
GCTCGGTAGGAGGCTCGGTGGCAGGGGCAGGAGCAGGCTCGGTAGGAGGCTCGGTAGGAGGCTCGGTGGCAGGCTCGGTGGCAGTGGCAGGGGAGGAAGGCGAGGGCGGGACGGCAGAGATATCAGCTAAATCCCCATAAAAGGGATGTTGAAAAACAATTACATATGAATCCTTTATCTTTAAATCATTACCATCAATTAATATTATATTTTTTTGATAAAGATATTCTATATATTCTATAAGTTTATTATGATCCCCATTAATTAGTGGTCCAACAATAATATTTTTTATAGTATTTGGTAAAAAATATATTAATTTTGAAAACTCTTGTTTACTACTAATATCTGTTTTGGGAGTGGGATATATAATTGGTGACTTAGAATTCATTTTTTTCATAGTATTTTTCCATAAGTTATTTCGGCTTATTTTATAGTCTTTAAATAGGTTAAAGGTTGCACTTTTCCAAATATCTTCTTGCCAAACTGTATCTGGTTTATCATTTATTCCTGGTACAAGTTCTTTTAAAAGGTTATGTATTTTCTTATCAGCATTTGTACTAATTTTATAGACTTCCAAATAGGTTCGGGGGGTATTAGCACCACCTGTCTGAGATACTATTGGCACTTCTGCTGCAGCTCCTAATTGTAAAGTACTTACCTCAGGATTATAACCAGGTGGTGCACCGCCGCCCCCCATAACGGGCACTATATCTGCCGTACCGCCACTCAACAGACTTTGACTGCCATTATAATCTGGTGGAGGTGCACTCATCTGCTACTAGATCATAAAAAACTGGCGGCTTAAATTACTCACACCTTTCACGCTTAGATGGAGCAAGTAACAGAAATTCACATCCGTCACGAGAATGACTCACAGACACGCAAAAAGAAGATCTTCTGCAAACAAGAATTAATTGTGTCAAATCTTCAGAAGTTTTATGCGGCGCGTGACGATATTACCGAAATTCTCGCCATTTTTGAGGGGACGTCGTACATCAGTCTCCGTTTGATAGATTGGTTTGTCACAAATTATGCCAAACATAAGTCTATTTCATATATTGTCGGTGGGCAGGAGTTCATGGTCTACACGAACTACAAGTCACAACTCAAGGCCTACAGCAAGAAGCTATTTGACCCATTTTGCCGACGAGAACGTATCATGTTCCAGATTCCGGAGCACTCGCCATTTCTGACAACGGTCGGCAAGCTGAACTTTTTCCGGTGGGCGATTGAGAAGAAGGTTCTTGACTATATTAAGCTCAACTATAAGACGGTGGAGACGGAGATGAACAAGGCATCGCGAGAAATCCAGAAGCAACGATCAGCATCTCAGACGGCGTCATCATCTAGTACGGTGGCTACAGAACAGACCACCAGCACGCGAAACAGTTCACGCAAGCGTTATGCGGCGACGGAGCCGGTGCAGACCAAGTGGATGCAGAAGCATGATCACAGTATTAATGTGACGTTTGATTAACGGCGGCCGCGGCGGGTTTGTTGTTTTCTATAATTCTTACTTTTGCGACTACCACCCATTACATGTCCAATATCTTTACATTCAACTAATTTTATTTGATTCTCATTATCTATTTGAGCATATTTATTTAATAAATGTAATCCATTTGTTGTCTTAATTTGATGTTCTTTATCATTATTGTCACGAAATTTAATATGACCTGCACTAATTTCTATAATTTTACCCGCTTTATCTTTTGTTCTTATACAAATTTCCATTCTACTATTACCCCCTATAATTTTTTGCAATATCATCTTGTTTTGGCCGGATGGTTTCGTATGCGAGTAACGTATCCATTTGTTGTTGTTCAGCATATCCCGCCGGCACCCAACGACTACTGAAGCCGCGATCCAAAAGACGCCGGGATTCTAGTACCCCTTTTTCGCCAAACCGGTCCTCATTCACAACGGAACGTAATTCACGAACGGCATTTCGTGGATCACGCGTCGGATCATACCGGTCAAAATACGGATTCTGCGCTAAAGAAGGACCCATTTCCTCAAATGGACGCGCCTGCCTAAAATCGCGCGGATCCAATCGGCTGCTGATGGGATTCATGTCATACACGACGTCCTTAGATGCATCTTTTGTATGAGATGACTTCTTATATTCGGGTTGTGGGACGGGTGTGTCGGTTTGCCAATGTTCAAATTGCCGAGCATTTACCGAATCACGTGTGGGCATTTCTCGGCGTGATCGGAGTGTCATACAGGGCGGTGGAATATGTGGTTCGCCCGCATAGGGGAAATACTGCATGTCTGTTTGTTACAGAGGGAAAAACCGGGCATAAATACCGACCACGGTATACATATAATGATCGTGGTACCGTATTACATAGAGCTCCACACAAAGCAACGTGATGTGTTCAAGATTGTTCTTTTGCTTGATAACGGTGGCAGGTCATCTATAGAAGTTCCCGATCCCCAGGCATTTCTAGATGAAAACGGTCTCGTTCTTAAAGAGCCTATATGGCAAGATGCGGGTGCTTACCTAGCACCTATAGATATTTCCAAAACGGACATCACGGGATTTTATAATTGGACCGATCTCACTTACACCGATACCAGAGAGTGTCTACGTTCCTTTATTAAAATTCCAGGGCTCGTTTTGAGCGGCGGCCAATGGTATGATCCGTATTTGGGAGCCATTTTAAGACATGTCAATAAGTACATACAGGATGTACCGAACAAAGACACAGAGACGATCGGTGACTGACTTGAGCGGAGTTGACTTTTCACAAAATGCAGGGCTTGAACAAATGCTTCTGAGCGAGACGGCATCAGCCTATAAGAAACCCTGGCATCGTCTAGAACGCGGCCTTCGTCTAAATCGTATTCGGGCCTTTGTGGATGATCTCGTGGCACAGCGAAGTATGAAAGAGTCTGAAAAGACTTCTCTAACGAGCCTACTGTTGAAAGCGCTGGACAAGAAGATTTTGAACTCCAAAACGGCGGTGATTTATGATACAGAACAGCAGAAAATCACGGAAATTAAGCCGCTGGTAATGCACCATTCTGCCACGGGCGAGTTTTTATTTCAGATTTTAGAGAAGCGAAATGCAGTCACATTCCGGAGACGACATGTGTCCGAAGGAGGCGCCCAAGCCGACGAGTCCACCCCCTAAAATTGATACATATGTTATGCACATTTTAAGGCAAAGTGAAATGTTCAAACATGCGGCCCAGTTTCTTCAAAACCTGGATTTGGCTGAACCGTGTTCATCTGATAAATGGATAGAGGACAGTAAAGTGCTTGCCGGTGAAACCTTGCCGACAGAGGCAGCGCAGCCCATGGAAGTATGTTGTGATATTCTGAAAAAGTTCATGGCGTGCGACGGTGTGGCAGAACGCCGCGCCGCTGTTCAAGAACTCCTGAATCGTAAACAACAGGGTCAGCGTACAAAAGAGTGGTATGAAGAGGCGGCGACAATGTTAACTGCCAGCGAATTTGACGACATTTTCGGCACACCTCTTGGACGTGGCCGGCTAGTGATGAAAAAGGCGCATCCCGCCCCTATTGGCCCGCGCCGTGTCGCGTGCAAAACGAGTGCCATGACGGCACTAGATTGGGGAATGCGTTTTGAGCCGGTCGCCAAACAGATCTTAGAGCGTGAATGGGGTGCTGTGATTGGTGAATGTGGACGTCTCTATCACCCGACGATGGCGCGACTGGCCGCGAGTCCTGATGGCTTTATTACTGATGCAGATGATAAGACACATGTTGGTCGTCTATTGGAAATCAAGTGCCCGATCAGTCGGAAAATCGGTGGTGAGATTCCTCACAAGTATTGGGTCCAAATGCAGATTCAAATGGAGGTGACGGGAATTGGTGAATGTGATTATGTAGAGATGACGATTACTTCACCTGCAGATGGTTGTGAAGAAGGATATTTGTGGGTTCTTTCTCGGGTTTGGAAGGGCGAGCCTGTGGATGAACCCACCCCCCAAGGGGGGCAGTGCATATCGGCCCCTCGGACCGATGAACCCACCCCCCAAGGGGGGCAGTGCATATCGGCCCCTCGGACCGATGAACTCATATACGCCTATACGGAGAGTGAGTGCGGCGCTCTGGAGAGCGCGGGATGGACGATGATTGAAAAGGTCGGATGGGCGAAAAAGGAGATTTGCCACAGAGTTGTTATGGCAGACAAGACGTGGTTTGAATCCACCTTACCAGTACAAAAGTTGTTCTGGGAAGATGTTGAAGCGGCACGGAGGGGGGAGTTTGTAATGCCCGAGGCACGGCCGAAAAGGTGTTTGATTGAGGACTAGGATCTATCTAAATCATTAAGACTAGCATATGGTCCAGGACTAGAATCTAAGCAAGCGGATCCACCTTGTAAAAGGTAGTTGTCAGATCATGCAGAGGCGCCGAACAAGAATCCGGAACTGCACGTTTATAATTATTGGTCATTTGTTTTAAACTACCACCTTTTTCTAGGCGTTTTTGAAAATCCTCTTCCCAGCATCTTTGAGAAGTCGGGGGCAATGGGGGTGAAGTCGCCGCTGGTAAGAAGTCAGTTAGTAATAAATAAGATGCGTCTGCGCTAGCGCTAGCCCCCAAAGGATTCTGAAATGGCTCTTTTATTTCTAGGCGCGGCCGCAGAATAGGATTCGTCATCCCGCACTGCCGACATGTGGGATTTGTACTTTGCCCTATTAAATATGTAACAATTACTGCAAAAAGGAGTACAACAAGTATGACTCGTTCAACTCTCATATCTATTTGGGGATGGCATATTTAACCGTCCAGGCACGTGCTTTCTCATTATATGCTCTACGATCATCCAGATATAGTTGTGCAATATCTGCAACATATGGATCTTTCGGGTTCGGATCAGCGAGAAGACTGGAAATGCTCAAAAGAACTTTCCCGATTGTCAGTGCTGGTGACCAGGCCTGCTTTAAAATGTCCAGACAAATCATACCTGATGCATTGATATTGGGATGGTATATTCTGGTCGTGAAAATGATTTGTGGAGGTTTATATGGATAATCAACCGGGAATTGTATTTTGAGTCCAAAGATACCACCTTCATAAGGTGTATCTTGGGGTCCAATGATTGTTGCCTCCCATGAAAGAAAATCATCACTTGTCGGACCGGCAAAACAATTTGGAAAACTACCCATATCATCTAGTTCTCGTTTTATTCGGCGCAGGGCCATTTTAAACTCTGGTAGGAACATCTCTTTTTTTCATATCCTCTTTTAGATATGCGTTCTATTACACTTATGTCTGAATTCTTTGGAACATACTTATTAGTGCTTATTATAATGTCTTCCGGCGGAAATCCGCTCCTATCAGGAGGTGCACTTGGGCTAATTATTCTTTTAACCGGAAAAATCAGTGGTGGTCATGTGAATCCGGCAGTATCTCTCGCTTTCTATATGGCAGGTAAGCTAGGTACAAACGAATTAATGACATATGCCCTTTTTCAACTTCTCGGAGCTACGGCAGCATATTATACCATGAAGATATTTGCCTAGACTGTGCCTAAAACGCTTCAACCAAACTATAATCATACATGCGCCTCTGTACACTTGTTACAGGTGGTGCAATCCGAGATCTAGCAGTTCTTTTTGAAACACTCCGAATTTTTCAAAAGGATTTGCCTCACATGTACATTATGACAGATAAAGTAACGCAGATAGCTATTCTAAAACTCAAATACCCTCTGGAAAAGTTACACATCTCGGTGGCTCTGGAATGCTATAAGGGTCTGGGCCGAAAAGAAATGGAGGTGATGCCAGGAACGACGTTTCCAACTCTTTGGTGTGATTTCATGGCTGAAAAATGTGCGCTTTTGGAATTCGCTGCTGCCGCAGACCAAGAGCCTGTCCTCTTTCTAGATGCGGACATATGTCTTTTAGGACCTCTTCCTGAGCCACCGGTAGGGCGCCGGCTGGGTCTCAGTCCCCACATGATTCGCAAACATGATACAGATAAATTTGGCTATTATAATGGCGGATTTCTCTGGACTGCAGAACCCGCCCGGACTGCCGCAGTATGGCGTAGCGCCATTGCCACATCACGCTTTTACGAACAGGCGGCTCTAGAAGATGTATGGGCATCATATCCCGAAGAAGAACGATTTGAATTTACTAAAGAACACAATTTTGGATGGTGGCGAATGTTTCAATCGGATCGCGGCTTTGATGCTGAACAGGCCCAATGGAGTGTTTCACGAGCCGGTATTCTTGTTAATAAAGTTCCTTTGGCATCTATACATACACATTGGTACGAAACGGTAGATCAGGCAACATTCTTTTTTAATAGTGTCGTGCTTATGTATCTCAAAAAGATGACCAGTATACCGGCAGTATCAAAACTCGTTAGATTCATTGAACGGGAATTCCCTCACCTGGGTTAGCCTAAAATTGAATATTACTCTTATCACTTTATAATTAAATCATGACTGCACTCTTTCCTGGACTTCATCGCACTGTCGTAATAGAGCCACACTTTAAAGAAGAAGAAGCTGAAGCGGAGGCGGCGACCACCGCCACTGCGTGTGCCTGTGGTGAGGCCCGCGAAGAATGGTTGGCGGAAGATCTCGTGACGTGTTTACGGTGCGGCACTGTACAAGAGCGTATTATTGACAGTGGTGCAGAATACCGATTCTTTGGAGGAGATGACCGTAGCAATGTGGATCCATGTCGTGTGGGTGCACCAACAGATACCCGATTCCCTGGTTCTACACTCGGCACAATGATTCTGAATCATTGTCACGGGGGTAATAAATCTAACCGGATTGCGATGGCGCGTGTTCGGCGGTATCATACGTGGAACTTGCTCCCTTATAAGGAGCGCTCACTTCTTCAGGTCTTTGAACAAATCTCTCTTACGGCGACGAACAACGGCTTTAATGTGCATGTGATGGACATTGCCAAATCACTCTATATTACGCTGGTGGAGCATTGTGACAAACGGGGCATGTCCCGTACGAGTATTGTAGCAAGTTGTATCTACAGTGCTCTGAAAACGGTTGGACAACCGCGCAAACCAAAAGAGATTGCGGCAATGTTTCATCTTCAGATGAACCAATTCACGAAATCGCTGAAATATTTCCAGGAGGTTTTGTGTATGGCAAATCAGCGCGGTCTTCTTAAATCTAATACGACCCCGACAAATTTACCGAGTACACGTGCATCCGATTATCTGGAAAATCCTCTTAGTCGTCTTCCCATTTCACGAACGGAATCCGTGAAGATTGTACAGATAGCCAAACGGTTGGCAGATTATATTGAGGATAATGAATTGTGTCCCGAAAACATGCCGCCATCACTTGCATCAGGTGTTATCGCCTTTGTGCTCGCCCGTGACAAATCGCCAATTACGACCGATCGTATTGCATCTGTCTGTGAAGTGAGTGAGGGTACACTCTTGAAGTGTCTAAAAAAGATTGAGGGGTTTGTGGCAGCGGATAAAATTCCAACTGCCTGGTTAGGATAATATGGGTGGCGCCATGTCAACTTCGTCAGGAATACGAGAAAGACTTATGTCAAAAACAAAGACTGATAATGATATGTTAAATATGATTTTTGAATTCATGTTGAAACAGGCGACTATAACCGACTTCTATTCTGTGGCGGATCCCAGTCGTTGTAAAAACTACGTTTTAGCGGGAAAGGAAGCGCTGATGAGTCTTTTTGTATCTCTTAAAATCTATCCAGAAAAAGATCCAAATAAGGGTGTTCTCTATTTTCAGCGCATTGATGGATTGAAAGAGGGAATGCCACCCGAATTAAAAGAGGAACAAAAGGGATATTGTCTAGAACTCGCCTTCTTTTTCATCAGGATTTTCCAGATTTTTGGGGCTCTTACTCTGAGTGTTATGGATGTCAGTATACCCAGTGATCTAGGGGAGATTCTGAAAGGGACGAGGGCTGCTGTAAGACCGGCTTTTATAGGAAAAACTCTTCCAGGATTTGCAGGTGGCGGTACGGTACAAAGGGGGGGAGACCTTAAAGGTGCTTGGCTGATACCCAATGATAATAGATATGCCATTCTAAACCAATATTTATCAAGGCCAACTACACAAAATGCGAATCAACTCAATTTTTCAAATTATTATGACATGTATATTGATTTTGCCTCCATGTATACAGGAACCAGAGATGTCCCTATTTTTAGCGAAGATCCAAAACCTCTTATATTCTACAATTTTAATACAGAAGATAGTATTCCAGGTACTATAGGTGCTAGCTTAATTCTTCGCCAAAATGGTGAAACAATAGATTTAGAAATGAACAATTTTACTTCTACAGTGGGTGCACGAACGAGTGATCGCAAATCTAGCGCAAAACTTACACGATTTGCCAATGGGAAGTATATGTACGAAGGCAAAGAGTTACCCGCTGTAATATATAAAATCATGAAGGCCGCCGCTCCACCCCCCGCATTTTCCCTGGTCAACTTTTTCAAAGGTTTTCGCTACATTAGCGGCGATAGTTTTAATGAAAATCGCGAGCAACAGGTACGTGACACCAATTTCGTGATTTTGCCGACTAAGGACAAAAATAAACCTGTTCTAATTCGTTATCGCGACGAGATTCGTGTAAAAACCGAAGAGCGAGAGAAGAAAGTTCAGATTATTATTGATGGTTGTACACTCGGCATTACACCAAAAATCCAATCAAGCGGTCTCATGTTGGAATTTACAGTGCGTGTAGGTTTTGAAGGACGTCGCGTGACACCCGCTGAATTCGCATCCACATTGACATTTAAGACTTATAAAGAGTCGGTTTTCAAACGTACACATGATAGTTCTGAACCGACAAATGATAAGGGTCAGACAATACCCGTATATGTCCAAGGAGTATTTAAAGATATTATAGAGCATCGTGAAGATGACGAGGGTCGTGGGCCAAAATTCACGCGAACAAAAGAGGGGTATATTGTTCCACACGATTCGGCAGAAATTCCAGATTCTTTGCGTGTAAAGAAACTCTGGGAAGCGTTGACGGCGGATCCGCCTGTGAAGGCTTTTTGTACTGCGCGGGCAATGCAACTCTTATCTCCTGCTGCACTAGAAGGTGCCATACCCTCGGCCGCACTCACATCCATTTGCCGAACAACGTTTGCATATCAGTCAAATGGATCTGTAGGGAAAGTGGGACAATCAATAGATAAGATTCTCGGAATTCGTGCAATGGCGGCACTGTTTGTGGATACACTTGATAAGGGGGTTCCGAAAGTGACGCAGGCCGCACAATATCAGAATTTCTTGCGTGGATTCAAAACCATGTTTGAACGTGTTTCAGAGGTTCCTTCTGCTGCTCCATCTTCACTAGGAGAAATTACAGAACGTCTACCACCATTTTGCCCCCCAGGAGAAAATTCGCGTGGAACTATTAATGATAGAGGACTCATTCAGAAACTTCGTTACAAAGCCATAGAACTGATAGAACGACAGATTCTTCATACGGGGAACGTTATGAAAGTAATTTCCAAACTTTTCACAGTGGATAAGAGTGGTCGTGTACTTTTTAACCCGTTTGTCAAAACAAAAGGTATACCCTATATTGATACTGTAGCAGCAGAAGCACGCGAACTCCTTTTGAAATATTATTCGGATTGCGAAATGAAATATACAGAGGGACTTCAGACTTTGGCACAACAGAGAGATGGAGTTAAATTTGAAAGTGTTTCTGAGACTTTTGCCACTGAGAGCAGTTAAAACATGTATCGGAACCAATAAACGCTGCTGTGGTGTAAATTTGAAAGCAGCCGTGGCATATGGTGCAGTATAAAATGCCCCCCATAAAATGTGACCACACCGATTGTAAGAAACGTATTACACTTACAGATTTTAAATGTAAGTGTGATAAGTTGTATTGTCCGAAACACCGATCCCAGCTGGATCATGCATGCCCCTTTGACTATTTCAAAGAAAGCCAGAAGAATCTTCTGCAGACTATGAGCACTGCCATCGTCGCCACGAAGGTTGATTTGATTTAGTTTCTCATAGCGGTTAAATATTGTGTGACGATACTCGGGGACCACCGGCCCATCATTCGTGTTCGCCGAGGGTTGAACCACGCCATATCATCTTTTTCAACGACGTCACGACGCATCCGCGCAAACGCCTTCGGGTGTTGATGAATCCAATCAAATTCCTCAAATGCTGTCTCAATTGTTTTTGGTGATGCAAAGGCCTGGAATATATGATATTGGAAATATGTATTCGGCCGAAAATCCGGTTCCACCGCCTGGAACACCTCGCCTGTATGTTTAATCTTCTCAAGTTTATAGACTTTTGCCTCTTCACCGACTTCGCGACGTACATTCTCTATCATAATGCTTACGAGGGACTGCTTCGGATTTCGGAGACCATCTTTACCCTCCATCTGACCTTTGGGTGGCTCCCACCATTTACCGGTTGGCTCTTTGCCTGTCTTTTTTACAACGAGAAATTTGGCCGCATTAAATGGATGACCTTCCTCATGAATGAAACAGGCGGCCCGAAGAAATACGCGCCAACCCTCGGTCGGATGCTCTACGTAGAAATAGCGCTTCTCAGGATCATAAGGCAGACGTTCTGCACCTCTTTTAAGACCTGGTTGGAAGACATCAAATATCTTACCAGACATAACTACTCTAATACTTCTTTTTTCTACACGTTTTAGCCCGCTTGTTCTTATTGCAACCGCTTCTGTGACTACGGAGTTCTTGACACAAAGATGAATAATCCGTTTGATTCAGAAGTTCCAACTCTTTTTCAATCCTGCAACGATTTTTCCAGAGTCCACTCATCGTGCTGGCGCGTGTGGCAGTATCTATAGGAGTCCAGTGTCGCCATTCTGGAAAGGGCATAACGTTTGGAAGAACTTCCCAGAACTTCTCATAAAAGGGCATACGTTCTTCAGGTGTGAGCAGATTCCAGCGATTTTTCTCTATAGGGCTCAAGCCAGTAGCGGGAGGAGCACCTGACATTGGGGCAGAGGAGCGCACGGCGCGTGCCATCGGATGATTGTCGGCGATAGAAAAAAGGAACTCCCATCCTTCAAAAGAGGTCCGAGTACATCCTGCTGCTAGACGCTCTTCATATATGCGACGAACGGCTGCAAAATCGGGATCGGGTGCCGTAGGAAGACATTGATCACGGAGTTTGGCATTTACGCGATTATGGATTCGCCAGAGCCATCGCGGCAAAGCCGCGCCCACCTTATCTAGGGGATCGGCCATCATATATTCGCTCAAACTCGCACGACAGTACTTGCATGGGAGAACATATGGGAGCATTTCAAAAAAGGTGCGGATAACATTTGCCTGTGTTTTAGAATTTTGGGCGAATGTTATTAAATGAAGGAGTCGCCATCCAGAAGGGCCCCAATACCGAGTGTCCATTGCTACTATACTATCCTAATCCAAATCCAGTAAGAGACAAAGGTGACAAATATGGCCGAACCGGAGTGTTGCCTGCCTCTTCTGCGCGGCATTTCACAACGGTATCAGGGCACGATGGACGAGGGCAGGGGGGACAAGATGGGCATACAGTTGGAGGGGGGCACTTGATCTCGGGACAACGAGGACGAGGGCATGGGGGGCAATCACCACATCTTGGATCCTTGGAGATATCCACAATTACCGGTTGCAGTTTAGGAATAGATGCTTTAAGAACATACTGACTCATGTCTGGTACAGGTGGGCATTCTGTTTTGAGCATGTATTGGCTGAGATCGGGGCATGTGGAACAAGGAGGGATGGAGGATTTTAGAACATATTTGGTCATATCGGGGAAGGGCGGGCACATAGGACATACAGGGTGCGAATTGGAAGAGCAATTGCACGGGTAGTCTCCACCACAAGAACTACATGAAGCCGAGGTAGTATCATTTGCAGCATCTTGAAATCCCGATTTCCTGGAAACGAACATCGGTAATACAAAATATCCTAGTAAAATACCGACAACTAGCATTATAACTCCATTATACGAAGATCTGGTCTTCATTCTTCCTTCTAACAAAGGGGAATTTATGTTCTCCATCCAGGCCATGTAGGTGGTGGGCATCCACACATTTCGGGGATACCGGGCTCATAAATTGTCCCAATACGTCTACAAACCATTCTTGCATAACCCCGCCAAGAGAAATTTTCACCGACTGTTTCATCAGGTCCGAGACATCCAAAATCTCCGGATTTATAACCACGTTTTTCTATTGCTAAACAAATCTGTTTGGCTCTTGGACGCCAATCCAAAGCAGCGGCGGGAGCTACGTAGCCGCTGGCTAATGTACCTTGTATTGATATATCCTGTATTGCATTTTGGAATTGGCCACGATAAGGTGTATCGGTATCTGATGGCGCTCCCAGGGCCTTAGGTTCCTCTGAAGCCATCACCATATTAGACTCCTGCGGGAGCTTACCCAAGCCCGGAATGGGAGCCAGTTTTTTAGACACGTCACCAATCGTCGGTAAGAATTTCTGAAGATCATTGCTATATACAGGAATAGAGCCAGCGGGAATTATGCCACTATTCACCCGAGTAAGAATATCATCTAACATTTTACTGACTGTTGTCAGATTTGTTACGCGATTCTGAGTAATCGGATCGGTGGTGCCACTTGCCTGAAGATTCAGAATCTCATTTTGGATAGATCCAATTGTTTGCTGAATCTGTTGCACTGTTGCCTTGTCCGGTGACGATGAAGCTGTGGAAGGACCCGATGCTATCGCTTCCGCCTGGGCAGCTGAGGCCCCTAAGGATGCAGTGGTAGCTGCATAGGGAGATCCTAGAGTTTGATCAGAATCATTAGCTCCAAAATTCCCCTGAGCACCCGATCCCACATTTGCCTGAAATCCCTCCACAACATACGGCTGGTTATTAAGAGAAAGACGCCATTTACGCTGTAAATATGATAAATTCGCTTCAATCTCATTTAGATCTTGCTGTGTGAGACTAGATGGTAAACCGGGATTTTTTGCCATAACGTCCATTTCATCTTTAAGACGTTGAAGATCAGACTTAGCAGTTCCAAGAGGTAGCACGACAACTGGGTCACTCATTGCAGAAAGACCGGGAGCATCATACTGAAAAAATGCCTTGAGTGATTCCAAGACGACTTTGATGCGCTGAAGAGGTGCTTTTTCCAAAGATGGGTCCTCATATGCAAATGAGTTAACAGAAGCCGTTTGTCCGGGAGGAGGAGTCAACAAATCGGTCGTAGAAGGCGCCAAAGGTACTGGACCGCCACTCCCTAAAAGAGCAATTACAGGTGGTTGAGGAGATGGGACGTTCACGTCCTTGAATCCCTCTTGTGGCTGTGATGCCATCCAAAGACCATAGAGAACACATAGTAATATTATAAAAAACGCCAAGGCTCTCATTCTAACATTAGCGTGGTTTGTTGTATCGCGGCTGGAGGCGAGCATGCGCTAGGAACCGATACACGCAACCGCTAGGAAATACACTTAGACTAGTAAGCCAGTCTAAGTGTATTTTTGCAAATTATCAAATTATTTAGCGGCGTGCATTACGGCGAGTGGACCGACGACGAGTGGAGCGACGACGAGTTGAGCGACGATTACGACGAGATGCCATTTGTTATATTATTTAATGTGAATTTAATTTGCCAGCCACGCCTGAAGAAGACAAAAATCCTCCGCCATATCCTGGAATGCGTCATCTGTTTCCGTAAAATGGCCGGTGCCACTTTTCACATATAAAAGACCAGTTCCAAGACGCGTGATCCATTTCACCGGTTCATACGCGGCCACTTCAATATCGCCAAGAGCAGTTCTACAGAGAATAAAAATGCCTTTTACTGTTGCCGGAACATTTTGTACCGGCGAAAGCCGGAGCATTGTTTCAAAATCCTCAATCCGTTCAGGATGTCCAAATTCACCCGATTCAGCCAGCGCTGCCGGAAGAATCGGATTAGACATAGTATTCAGAACATCCACAAATGGTGCTTCTGTATACACGGCCCCAAAGAGAATACCCGTCGGATGGCGATTGACGAGTGCACCGACTGTATACCCTCCCGCAGAACGACCATAAATACATATTTGGCTCGCGGCTAGACCTGCCACACGGCGTGCTGCTCTTATAACTGCCTCTGCATCCTCAACCCCTTTTTCACGCCGCGCCCCGCGTGCAGCCTCCGCCCAGGCAGCATCATGATCGCCCCCGCCACGAATCATCGCCGTACAGATACACCATCCCGCCTCTAAATACGGACGCCAACGTCGCGATGATACTGTACTCTGGACACCGTAAGCCCCGTAAATGGAAACAATCATTCCCTTTGGTGTCGCCGACTTGGATGTGATGGTAAAAGGGACGCGTGTACCATCTTTTGAATCTGTAGTGTGATACCGTGTTTGGGCGTAGGGTCGTTTATTGGGTTCTGCACCTGGTTCTATTATTTCGTAGCGGGGTCTACTACCATCCCATATATGATTATAATCTGAAATGACGAACACACCCTTTTTAAGAAGATGCCCAGAACAGTCGTAGAGTGTAGTAATCCCCATGTTCAGAAGTGCAATCCAGCGCTTTTGCAGATCCACAAATACAATAGTGTCTATCAGAGATGGCCAGACAATACTCTTTAACGTTTCTCCCACTGGGCGCCAGCCTGCCGCACCGGCCACAAAATAACACGGATCTTCTGGGCCATTTCCAACCGGAAATACAGATCCCTTTGGACCTTCATACAGTTTTTCGGCGCGCGTACCATGAACGTGATATAAACTATCATCTCGGTAATTACTTCTTGACATGAATAGACAACGATTATGTCCTCTTATGAGATTAAGTTGATGGGTTTTATCTTTTTCTTCGTATACGAGTCGTAGTTTACCGGTGTTAAGAGTGTAGCACATGAGACGATTTTTCCAGAGTGGAATTGATCCTTGTTCAAGAAAATACACGCAGCCGCCGGTGATTTCTACTGTTTCTGAGACTATCTTGGGACTTTTCCATATAGGTAGGCCATCACGGCGAATCACTAGATGGTATTGTTCAGACGAACTGGGTTCGGTTGTGGCAATAATGTCATCAAAGATATCAATCCCTGCGACGCCTTGTGTGGCTAATCGGACGCCACCTTGTGTGGCTAATCGGACGCCACCTTGTGCTGAGCCCACACGCCAAGTAAAAAGATCTCCAATCCCAGGGCGAATTTGCACACCCCCTTTCCAAAATGGCTTCTGAAAATCGGCAAAAGATTCTTTGAATTTCTGAGTGGCGAGTTTCAAAGCCTTTTTGGAAACTCCCCCCACGGCTTCTTTGAATTTGCGATTATATTGATTGATGAGAGCCTCCCATCGTGCCCCTTTCATACTCTCCATCCATGTATCTGGCTCCACCCACTGTATCATTTAAACAGAGGATTCCTAACTATAAAAGATACAAATATGTTATCCATTTGTCTCATTTATAACAAATCTAATACCTATGGTATTCGGAAGGACGTTGCGGCACTCCGTGAAGTTCTGGGTGGAAAAGGGTATACTCTGAAAGAGGCAGATCCTTTAGAGCCTCCCTCCGTGTGCAGTATAGCAATCCATTTGGAGGTTCCCTCCTATGTTTGGATGCCGTGGGCCCAGAAAAATGTGCTAGTTGTGAATCCTGAATGGTACATCTCGGAGGCCTGGGATGCGTATTTGCCAAAGTTTGATGCAGTAGTCTGTAAAGATATGCTTACGGAGATGTATTTTTCAGGGAAGCAGGCGCAAGGCGTCGTGAACACGGGCTGGGCTCTTTTACCACCGCCTCTTCCAAAGCCCATCAAAAAGAAGGTCGCATCCACGGCTCCCACTGGCGTGGTCGCTGATGAGTTCGTCTGGTTTCTCGCGGCCAGCAACAATAAACGTGCCATGGTACCTGCCGTTCTCGCAGCTTGGAAAGATACATACCCTCGTTTGACAATTTTCACAACGGCATCTCTGGATGGACCTTGGCCAGAGCATGTCCAACTTGTCGTAAAAGATCTTGATCCGAGTGAGCGCGAGCTAGCAGCTCGTTCTTACAAGGGCCATCTTGCGTTTAGTCGTGCAGAGGGATTTGGCTACACAGCTGCAGAAGCTCGTCAGACAGGTGCCTTTCTTATTGTACCATCATTGCCGTGCTACCAGGATTTATATGAGGCTGATCCAGGATCTCATATTGTTGCAACTCCTATGGTGCGAAACGACATGGCAAATGTGGTGGATATTTCTGCATGCACGCCTGAGATCCTTCAGGCCGGATTTGAAACCGCTTTCACAAAATTCGCGGCATGGACACCATCTTCCCCTGGACCGGCGGCCTGGTATACATTTGAGGACAAGTTTCTAGCGGTCATTCACGGTCTGCAAAAGACTTTGCCCCAAAAGGCCGCCCGTGTACCACCACTTCTTACTCAGGCAGAATGCCCCCCTATTTCGGTCGTGACACTCTTGTATAATCGCCCTAAATTTTTTGATCTTGCCTGTCACAATATTATGGTCTCCGATTATCCAAAGGATAAGATTGAATGGATTCTTGTAGAGGATAGCGACGCTGCAGAATCACTAAAGGAACGTGTAGCGGCCGTGGCGGCAAAATCTGCACCACTCAAAGTGGTCTATATTCCTCTTGAAACTCGGAGAGCCGTCGGCGAAAAACGGAATATTGGTGTTGCGGCAGCATCGCATCCGATTGTTCTGATGATGGACGATGATGATCATTACCCGGAGACATCATTTCGTCGTCGTGTGGCGTGGCTGACGGAACATCCGTGGAAGCCGAGTATTGTAGGATGCACGACGATTGCTTGTTATGATTTACTAAAGGGAATTAGTGCAGTGAATTCACCACCGACACTGATACCTCTTGGACAGCGTGTAAGTGAGGCCACACTCACCTTTTACAAATCATGGTGGGAGAAGCACAGTTTTGACAGCACAGTCCAGATTGGAGAAGGTGAATCATTTTTGACTGGTCATGAAGGAGACTTTCTGGAACTCCCTCCACAACAAATTATCGTCGCCTTTTCTCATAATAAGAATGCCAGTAGTCGTCGTATCCCATCATCTGATGATGTGAAACCAGGATGTTTCTGGGGGTTTCCTGCTGAATATCTGGAGTTTATCCATGGTTTGGCAGGGATTAAAGTTGTTAAGAGCTACTAAAGTAATCTTCCAGCCGCTCCAGATGCTGAGCTTACTGTATAATTTCCTTGATTTAAATCTGACTGAGGATATTGTCCACTCGTACTACAATCTTGATTGCCACGGTACATAGTATTTGAAATACCACATGATACTTCACTTTGAAAACATGCGGCGACACCCATGGTAACCCCTGTAAGACCTACTGCATATCTATTTCTAAGAGCTTTTGGGGGTTTAATAGGAGTAGCCGCTGCATCCTGAAACCCTTCTATATTTGTAAACCCTCCCGCATTTGTAAACCCTTCTGGTTGTGGATTATTCAAAGCAGCATCTGGATTTATAATATTCCACGCTTTAGAATAACGTTGATAAAAAGGGTCTGTTTTTGGCAGACTTTTAAAATATCTTTGTTTACAAAGTACTTTAGATAATGCAACGGCCATTGGATCGTATCCTTGATTTTGTGAAATTGCATTAATAATATCACTATCATTTTGGCCAGTAGAAACTGTAATAGTGTTTGATATACCAACTGATGGGGAGGGTACACATTGTGGCAATAGGACAGCTGTATTAGTAGCCATTATCTATAAATAATAGATAAAAAAATATAATTAAACGCAATATCTCTTTAAGAAGAACACATAAGACATCCCTCGGCGGAAGTGGCCTCATATTCACGCGCCAACCGTTCTTTAAGAGCGGCACGTGACTCTGACACTGGCGGGACCTTGTCTTCATCATCGCTTGTCTCCGCATCCTCATACGTCGCATTAGAATTTGTCATCACTGCCGTAAGAAGCCGAGGATCCACCGTGAATTTCTGTGCGGCCACTGGCGCCTTCGTGCGCAGATAATAACAGCCAGTCTTGAGACCCTGTTTCCAGGCGTAAAAGTGCATGCTCGTGAGCTTCGCATATACTGGGTCCGCCACAAACAGATTCAAACTCTGTGATTGGCAGATAAACGGTGCCCTCGCCACTGCGAAATCAATCATTGTCTTTTGCGATAGTTCCCACGATGTCCTGTAACGGTCACGAACCTCTTGAGGAAGATCCAGTGCCTGCACCGAACCGTTCGCGGCCACAATCTTCTGCTTCAATTCCTCATTCCACAGCCCGAGATCCAGAAGTTCCGTCACTAAATGTTTATTAATAACAATGAACTCCCCCGCCAAAGTCCGGCGCGTATAAATATTCGTCGTGAACGGTTCAAAACACTCATTGTAGCCGAGAATCTGTGATGTAGATGCGGTCGGCATTGGTGCAACCAGGAGCGAATTGCGCATGCCGGTGCGAGCGCGGCGGCGAAGTGCGGGCCAGTCTAGAGCGCCATTAGACTCTGTTAGCGGTGTGACACCCCATAGATCAGGTTGGAGATGTCCAGCCGACGCCGGCGAGCCGGCGAACGATGCATACGGACCGTCCGCTTCCGCGAGCTCACAGCTCGCCTCCACGGCCGCGTAATACATGTGCTCAAAGATGAGCTGATTGAGCTCAATAGTGGCCGAATCCGTCCAATTCATTTTGAGCATGGCAAAGACATCCGCAAGACCCTGGATGCCAAGCCCAATCGGCCGATGACGTTTATTAGATCGCTCCGTTTCCGGCGTCGGGTAAAAGTTAATGTCAATGACGCGATTGAGATTCTTCACAACCACTTTTACGACTCGCTGCAAGTCTGCGAAATCAAACTTGCCATCTTTGACAAACGCCGGCAAGGCGAGCGAAGCGAGATTGCATACTGCAGTCTCATTTGCATCACTGTACTCAATGATTTCTGAACAGAGATTACTGGATTTGATCGTGCCGAGATTCTGCTGATTGGATTTGCCGTTGGCGGCATCTTTGTATACAAGATATGGTGTACCGGTTTCCATCTGTGTATCCAAGATCTGGAACCATAGAGTCTGCGCCTTCATCGTCTTTCGGCCACGCCCCTCGGCCTCATAACGATGATACAGTGTATTAAAATCGGCGCCCCAGACATCGGCGAGCCCTGGGGCCTCGGAAGGACAGAATAGAGTCCAATCGCCATCCTCTTCTACACGCTTCATAAAGAGGTCAGGAACCCACATAGCGTAAAAGAGATCACGTGCACGCTCCTGCTCAGCACCTGAGGGGAGTTTGAGACGGAGGAAGTCTTCTACATCCGCATGCCATGGCTCTAAATATACGGCGATGGAGCCGTTTCGGCGGCCGCCACCTTGGTCAACATAGCGAGCGGTATTATTAAAGACGCGCAGCATCGGCACAAGACCATTACTAATACCGTTTGTGCCCCGAATAGACGCGCCCTTGGCACGAATATTGTGTGCATGCAGACCAATTCCACCCGCGTACTTACTAATCGTAGCACAGTCAGCGAGAGTCTTATAGATTCCCGCAATACTATCATCCGACATGGCGATCAGATAACAACTACTCAGCTGTTGGCGCGGAGTCCCGGCATTAAAGAGTGTGGGTGTCGCGTGCGTCATGAACTTCTGCGACATTAGATCATACGTCTCAAAAGCTTTGGGGAGATCGTGAGACCAGAGTGCAAGAGATACACGCATCCACATGTGCTGGGGGCGCTCCTGAACACGCTGGGCAGAGTCACGCAATAGGTACGACTTTTCCAGCGTCTTAAATCCGAAATAGTCAAAGAGGTAGTCGCGGTCGTATTTGATGTAAGCATCAATCTCAGAACCGTGTGCATCAATCACCTCTATAACCGATTCGTGGATATAGCTTGCGACTTTCTGTGTCGCCAGCAAACGCATTACATCGCAAAAGCTTGGAAGCGTCTCTTTGTGATGATTACTGACGGCGATTTGGGCTGCTAGAGTGCCCCAATCGGGATGCGTTGTACAGAGAGATGCCGCCATTTTTGCGGAGAGTTCGTCAATTTCGGTGGTGGTGACGCCGTCATAAATACGCGCTAGGACCTGTTGAGTAAGAGCGTCGGGGTTCACAGTGAGACCTCGGGCGGCCTTACGGATTCGTAAGAGGACCTTGTCAAAGGCGATATTCTCGCGCTTGCCATCACGTTTTACGACTTGCATACTATAGGGCATGGTGGATTTGTTCTACCTTTGCAGCCGCAGGCCGAATGCAGCAATTTTTGGGGAATCCTGGATTTTTGACATTTATAATGGAAAAAATCGGGGAGATTCATAGTTCTTTACTTGGCTACATGACGCTTCTTATATAAGAGTTTGAGTTGTTTAGCGTGATCCTCAAGAATGAGCTCATATATATTACGAACCGCTTTCAGAGCTGCTATTTGTTCTTTTTCAGAAGAGTTGGGCTTTAGAGCGGCTTTTAAATCCTTTGTTCTTTGATTACGTGATGCTGCAATTGTTTTCTTAAGAGTGTTGATTTCGGCCTTGACGGAGGCCTTTGTTACGGGGATAGGGGCAGGGGCAGTCTCTGAAGAGACGGCAGGGGCCGGTTCAGCGACGGCAGGGGCCGGTTCAGCGACGGCAGGGACTGGCTCGGCAACGGCAGGGGCAGGCTCGGCAACGGCAGAGACCGGTTCAGCGACGGCAGAGACCAGCTCAGCGACGGCAGAGACCGGTTCAG